>VOFI01000340.1_pt1 | contig 126000 bp, 145 predicted proteins | sample 5384131 | NCBI WGS metagenome assembly VOFI01 (sample SAMN12384728, study PRJNA508395) | human gut metagenome | isolation source: healthy gut H | host: Homo sapiens | reverse complement strand
GGGCAGTTCGCCAAACACTCGCAGGCTGAAGACCTCCTTGTATGGCTCGTCCAGTGTGTGCAGGCACTGATGCACGGTGAATGCCGCATCCTGATCGACCAGCAGCTGGGCAATGTCCGGAGTGTCGGCGGGGGCGGTTTCGGCATCTTCCAGCGGGGCGGCGTGCTTTGCGCGGCGGCAGTGGTCGTAGTAGGCGTTGCGCGCCACCGTAAACAGCCACGCCCGCACATCCTGCTTGCCGTCATAGTCTTTGAGGCCATCCAGTGCCCGGAAAAAGGTCTCCTGCGTCAGCTCCTCGGCCAGCGCTTCGTTGTGGGTCAGGCCCTGCAGGAACAGAAACACATCCCGGAAATAGAGCCGGTAAATGCTGTCGATGTCCATAGGCTCAGCCCTTCTTATAGTCGATGCCGTATTGTACAGGTAGCTGCGCAGCCCGCAGCCGTGGTCGATGACCACCGTGTTGCCGGTAAGCGCCAGATTGCCCGCAAACACCACCGTGCCGTTGGCCGCGGCGCGGCAGGGCGCACCGGGGATGGTGTACAGCTTTGTGGAGTTGGAGCGGCTGCCCTGCTGGCCGTTCGTTACTTTAATTTGCCCGTAGTCCACCAAGGTCATGGAGTCCTCGGCCGGGGGCACAAAGCCGCCCTGCCACTGTTTGGCGGTGGCGGCAGCCTCGTACAGCGGCCAGATGGTACTGCGGAACTGGGCGTTGGCGCTGTCCGCAGCGGGCTCCTCGGCCTCTGCCTCCACCGTGCCAAAATCCTTGGGCAGCACGATGATGCTGCGGGTGATGGTCTCGCCATTCACCGTGATGTTAACCTCGTGCCCGCCGGAGGAGGCGTTATAGGCTGCCGGGATATAGGCGCGCCAGCCCTCGGCGGCGCGCACGCACTGCACGCTGCCAAGGTCGGTCTCGATGGCAGGCACGGCGTCCCCGGTCATACCGGAGATGCGCACGCCTACCGTGCCGCCCTGCTCCACCCGCTCGGCGGAAAGCTCCACCTCCGCACTGGCCTGCAAGGTGAATCGGAAGCTGTACCGGTACCAGCCGGTGGGCTTTGCGGGGCGCTCCAGCCCTAAGTTTTTGCGCAGCTGGCCGGTGCTGCCGCCCTCGAACTGGGTGATGACCCCGCCCTTGGGCACGCGCCACGCGGTCAGCTCGGCCTTATACTCGCCGTTCGCAGGGAAGAGGAAGTTCTGGTACTCCCCCGCGCTGCCCGCAAACAGCACATCCCCCGCCGCATTCTGGATGGTCAGGGCGGTGTAGCAGGTCCACTCCGGCAAAGAAAGTTCCGGGTGGGCGGTGTACAGCACCCCCAGCTTCTGCACGGTCAGGGTGGCGGGGCTGGCGAATACCTTATCCAGCTGACCGCCCAGCAGCGGCACCTGCCAGCAGGAGCCGTTGGCTTCCAGCGCCTGCCCGCCGAACTGTGCCGCACCGTCCGGACAGCCGCCCTCGGTGATAAAGGCATAGCTTACCCCCATCACAGCCGCCAGCAGCACCACCACACCCAGCGCCACACTGATGATCCAGAGCAAAAAACGCTTCATGTTCCTTCTCCTTATGTACAAAAAGGGCGCACCGGGGCAAGTCCGTTCAGACAGACTGCTCCGTGCGCCCCGATGCGCTTATCTTCCCGGCAGTTTCCGGTATTTGCGGAATTTTATTCTGCGTCGGTCTCGTCCTCAGCAGCAGCTTCCTCCGGCTCTACGGTTTCTGCGTCATCCTCGCCGAACAGCAGGCGCTCGTATTCGTCCAGTTCCTTCTCGCGGCGGTTCAGGTAAAGTGCCACAGCAGCCAGCGCACCAGCCACAGCAGCCAGAACAGCGATCACAGCGACCAAGCAAGATTTTTTCATAGATTCAGTACACTCCTTTTTGCAGTTGAAACGTTGTTTCAGCTTGATTTTTCCAGCGGGCGTCCCGCAAAAGGATCTTGATGCAAACGGCGATCAGCGCCGCTTTGTAGCTTTTATTATACCCGCTCCCGCCCAAAATTACAACCGTTGCACCCCAATTTTCACGCCCCGAAGGTGCTGCGGGGCGCAGTTTGGGCAGTGTGCCGGTTTTGGCGCAGTGCTTTTCGGCAGAATGCCAGTATCACAGCAGCAGCGGCTTATACGCCCGGAACGCCCCGGGCAGGGTGTAGGTGGTGCGCAGCTGCTCCCGGCTTGCCCAGACATAGCCCGCCGGGGCACTCTGCGCCGGAACACGCAGCTGCACGCCGGACATGAGCCACTCGATGTGGGTAAAGATGTGCTTTGCGGCGGGCAGGGCGGCGGGCGGCGCCGTGCCGGTGTCCAGCCCCAGTGCCGCAAGCCGCGCCAGCACCTCGGCCTGCAAAAGATGCTCGCCCTCCCACAAGACCGGCTGCCACAGCCCGGCCAGCAGCCCTTTTTGCGGCCGCTGCTGCACCAGAAAGCCCGCCGGGCTTTCCACCAGTGCCAGCGTTACCGGCACAATCTTGCGGGGCTTTGGCTTTGCCTTTTGGGGCAGCTGGGCGGTGGTGCCCGCCGCCCGGGCAAGGCAGACTTCTGCCAGCGGGCACTGCTCACACAGAGGTGCGCCGTTGGGCAGGCAGACCAGCGCGCCCAGCTCCATCAGGGCCTGATTGTAGTCTCCGGCCTTTTCCGGCGGCTGGTGCTCCATGACCCGGGCGGTAAAGGCTTTTTTTACCGCCGGTTCTGTAATCACACCGGGGTCATTATACAGGCGGGAAAACACCCGCAGCACATTGCCGTCCACGGCGGGCACCGGGAGGCCGAAACTGATGGATGCAATGGCCCCCGCCGTGTACTCCCCGATGCCGGGCAAAGCCAGCAGGGCGTTGTAATCGGCAGGCAGCTGCCCGCCGTACTGCGCACAGACGAGCTTTGCAGCCTTTTGCAGGTTGCGCACCCGGCTGTAATAGCCCAGCCCCTCCCACAGCTTGTGCAGCTTTTCCTCCCCGCAGGCGGCAAGCGCGGGGATATCCGGCAGCTCCTCCAGAAAGCGGTAGTAATACGGCAGCACCGCCGACACCCGGGTCTGCTGCAGCATCACCTCGCTGAGCCACACATGGTAAGGGGTGGGGTCCTCCCGGAAGGGCAGACTGCGGCGGTTTTTGTAGAACCACTCCAAGAGGGCAGGCGAAATGTTTTCCACTTGTTTTGTGCTCCTTGTTGAAAAATGAAGAACAAGAAAGCCGCCGCAGAGGCGGCGGCTTTCTTTGATTACAGTATGCGCGCTTATCAGAAGCCGTATGCAGTGCGGGGGAAGGGCAGCACGTCACGGATGTTCTGGATGCCGGTGAGGTACATGATCATACGCTCAAAGCCCAAGCCGTAGCCTGCGTGCTCTACGCCGCCGAACTTGCGCAGGTTCAGGTACCACTCGTAGTTGGTCTTGTCCATGCCCAGCTCGTCCATGCGGGCCACCAGCTTGCCGTAGTCCTCTTCACGCTGGCTGCCGCCGATCAGCTCGCCGATGCCGGGCACCAGCATATCCGCTGCGGCCACGGTCTTGCCGTCGGCGTTCTGCTTCATGTAGAAGCTCTTGATCTCCTTGGGGTAGTCGGTGACAAAGACCGGCTTTTTGTACACAACCTCGGTCAGGTAGCGCTCGTGCTCGGTCTGGATATCCACGCCCCACTCCACGGGGTACTGGAACTTCTTGTTGTTCTTTTTCAGAATTTCGATAGCCTCGGTGTAGCTGATGCGGGCGAACTCGCTGTTTGCCACCAGCTCCAGGCGCTCGATCAGGCCCTTGTCGATGAACTGGTTGAAGAAGGCCATCTCATCGGGGCAGTTGTCCAGCACGTAGCGGATGACGAACTTGGTCATGGCCTCGGCGTTGTCCATGTAGCCGTTCAGGTCGCAGAAGGCCATCTCCGGCTCGATCATCCAGAACTCCGCAGCGTGGCGGGTGGTAAAGCTCTTCTCGGCACGGAAGGTGGGGCCGAAGGTGTACACCTTGCCAAAAGCCATGGCCATGGCCTCGGCTTCCAGCTGGCCGGAAACGGTCAGGTTGACCGGCTTTTCAAAGAAGTCCTTGCTATAATCCACAGCGCCGTCCTCGGTCTTGGGCACATTCTCCAGATCCAGCGTGGTGACGCGGAACATCTCGCCGGCGCCCTCGCAGTCGGAAGCAGTGAGCAGCGGAGAGTGGGAGTAGACGAAGCCGTTCTCCTGGAAGAACTTGTGGATGGCATAGGCAGCCACGCTGCGCACGCGGAATGCGGCGTTGAAGGTGTTGGTGCGGGGGCGCAGGGTGGGCATGGTGCGCAGATACTCCATGCTCATCTTCTTTTTCTGCAGGGGGTACTCGTCGGCGGGGCAGTCGCCCAGGATTTCCACGCTGTCGGCGTTCAGCTCAAAGGGCTGCTTGGCCTGCGGGGTCAGGACGATGCGGCCCACGATGCGCAGGCTGCTGTACAGGCCGGTGTGGATGACCTCCTCGTAGTTTGCCAGCTTGCCTGCCTCCAGCACGACCTGCAGGGTCTTGAAGCAGCCGCCGTCCGACAGGGCGATGAAGCCGATGTTTTTGGAGTCGCGGATGTTCTTTGCCCAGCCGCAGACGGTGATCTCGGTGCCGTCTGCCGGGGTGTTCTTGAACAGCGAAAGGATCTCGGTACGTTCCATAGTAGTTCTCCTTTATAAACAAAAAAGACAGCTTTTGCCCTGAAAGTTCAGGGCGAACAAGCTGTCTTGTAATGTCCGCGGTGCCACCTGAATTACCGGAAGTGTCCGGTCGCTCACGCGCTCTTTGTTTAAGCGCTGTCCCTGTAACGCTGGACCTGCGGCGCACCTACTTAACGGCAGACACACTGCCATGTTCAGTTTGCTGCTCCCGGGTGTTCGTTCACGCGGCGTGCGGGCGCGACTCTCAGCTGTGCCGCACTCTCTGGGCCGGACGGCCCGCGCTACTTTTCCCGTTCCTTGCATTTGCTGTTTTAAAATAGCACGTTGGCGGCATTTTGTCAACCTTACCGCGCGGCATCGGGGAAAATTCTGTGTTTTTTCTTGTCAGGATGCGCATTCTCTGGTAAAATGGAAAAAAAGCGACATTCCGCAAAAACAGATTCTGGAGGAGATCATGAAACACACACACCATATCATCCGTCTGCTGACCCTTGCCGTGGTCAGCTGCGCACTGGCAGCCCTGCTGAGCGGCTGCACCAAGGAGGAATTCATTGCCGGGTACAACGAATTTTTGTTCGGCGACTGGTTCCCCTCTCCCCCAAGCGCCGGGGAGACCACCGCTGCGGAAGGTTCCGCATCGGGGGACTCCGGTCACGTCTACGCCGAGCCCAACCCCGAGTGCGACGCCAAGATCTCGTCGCTGATCAGCGAGCTGTACTCGCTGGAGTCCTCTGCACGGTCGGATGTCAGCAGTGCCATCCAGAGCGCAAAGGATGAATACCACGCTCTGCCCGCCTCTCAGCGGACCTTTGCCAATAAAGTCAGCATCGCCTACAAGCATCTTTCCTCTGTGGAGAGCACCTACGACAGTGCCGTCTCCTCGGTGGTCAGCGAGATGCGCAGCGTGCTGCGGCAGTATAACCAGCCCGAGACCGTAGCCGATCAGGCATGGAGTTACTATCAGTCTGCCAAGAGCAGCATGATCTCCAGCCTTGGCGGCTGATTCAGCCTAATAATGTTTCCACGAGGCCCTGTGCTGCCAGATATCCGGCGTACAGGGCCTCATTTAAGTTGTTGCCGTGCCCGCCGATCTCGATCAGCAGACTGCCGGGGGTCAGATCCTGATTGTAGAACCGGTAGCTGAACAGGACCGGGCGGGTAAGTCCGGGGTATTTTGCTTCCATGCTGCGCTCCCACGCAGCGGCAAAGCGCAGATTCTGCCGCCATGCGGGCAGCTGCACGCTGGTGCCGTTGTCGCACCCGCAGATGATCATCACCTGCGCGGCCTGCCGCCCGTCTATGCTGCACACCGGGGCGCAGCGGCTGCCGTTTTCCCTCTCGATGGCGTCCCGGTGGACATCCAGCACCACCTTGATGCTGGGATACCGGGCCAGATACTGCTGCACCACGGCCCGGCTGTTGGCATAGCTTCCGGTGTAGCTGGGGTAGTCGTTCAGGGTCTCGTCGTGCAGGGTGCAGATGCCCGCCGCATTGAGGGTATCGGCCATCACCCGCCCCACCGCGCACATATTGATGCTGCGGTCGGTGCTGCGGGCACCGTCCCCGGGGGTGAACCACAGCCCGGCAGAAAGGCGGTAGTCCTCGGTGGCGTGGGTGTGCATGATGAGCACCTGCGGCGCGGCGCTGTCCTTTTCGATGGCAAAGGGCAGGGGCTGCGCCGCCTCGGCGGCAATGTCTGCCGCCGTCTGCCGGGTGTTATTCTTGATGCTGCCCGCACCGCAGGGGATGTACTTTTCGCCGCTGCCCTGCCCGAACTGCTGCTCTGTCACCGCGCCCGCATCGGCAGGGCGGGCTTCGTCCGGCTGCAAGGCCACAAAATACTGCTCCACCCCGGTCCGGGGCGGCAGCTTCCTGCGCCGGAGAAGGTGCGGATGCAGCCTCCGCCGCGCTTTCCGCAGACGATTCTGCTGCCCGGCTCTCCACAGCCTGCTGCCCCAGATGCAGCAAAGTCTGCGCGGCGGGCACCGGCGCTGCCAGAAAGGCCGCCAGCACCAGCGCGGCGCTGCGGGCAAAGATGCACAGGGCTGCAAACAGCACCGCAGCCTGCAAAAAGGGCACTGCCCTGCTCTGCCCCGCAGGCAGACGCCAAGGCTCTCTGCTGCGCATGGCAAGACCTCCTTTTTCTTCACCCCGTCAGCCAGCAGAGCTGCTGCACGGTAAGGCGGGGCTGCAAGGCGCGGTTGACGCTGCCCGCCAGCAGGGCCGCGCCGTGGGCGATGACGCTGTCCAGTGCGCGGGGCGTGACCACAAGGTCTGCGCCCCTCCTGCGCTTGCATCAGGGTGGGGATGCCCGCCGCCACCACCGGCACGCCTAAGGTGTCCCGGGTCAGGTGACGGGTGTGGTCGGCCTGCGCCGGGTAAAGCCCTGCGTCCGAAAACTGCACCGTGCGCCCCAGCCGCTGCCCCTCGGCGGAGCAGAGACTGTCCACGCAGACCACCGCCGCCGGGCGCAGCTGCCCCACCAGCGCCGCCGCCAGCTGCTGCAGGGAAAGCCCGGTGGCTGCCGCCACCCCGGGCGCAACGGCTGCTACCGGGCGCAACCCCCGCACCGGCGGGGCAGCGCCCGCGCCCATGGTGACAAGGATGCGCTGCACCGTGCGCGGGCCAAGGGCATCGGCGGTGATGCGGCGGTTGCCCACCCCCAGCACCAGCACCGGCCCTTCCGGCGGCAAAAGGGCCCGCATCTCCCGGGCGCACACCTCGATGACGGCGGCGTCCCGCTCGTCCAGCACGCTGACGCTGGGCATTTCCAACGTAACATACCTGCCCCGGGGGCGGCTGAGCCCCTCGCGGGCGATCTCCACCCTTGTCACCGTAACCCCGCCGTGGCGGGCGGTGGCCAGCCGCACCCCTGCGGGCAGCGGCTGCGTCGCGCCCGAAAACAGCTCGTCGGCCATATCCGTAGTACGCATTTTCCACACTCTCCGTTCCTTTTTGGGGCAAAAGCCCGCTTTCTTGCCGGAAAGTATGGGAAAAATAAAACTTTTCCAAACAAAAATCAAAAAAACGCTTGCGCTGGTACGCGAAATATGGTATCATAAGGTGCGCTGTTATAGGTAGCCAAGGAGGTGGAACGAATGCCTAACATCAAATCTCAGAAGGACCGCGTCGTGCAGGCTGCTGCAGAGCAGGCTCACAACAAGGCCATTAAGACCAACCTGAAAACAGTCGTCAAGAAGGCAGACGCTGCCATCGATGCGAATGCCGCTGACAAGGACGCAACCGTCCTGGCTGCTGTTTCCGCGATCGACAAGGCTCGCGCTAAGGGTGTCATCAAGAAGAACACCGCCAGCCGCAAGATCAGCCGTATGGCCAAGCGTGCAAACAAGAACGCTTGATCGCAGTTTGATTGACGAACAAAACCTCTGTACCGGGTAACCGGCACAGGGGTTTTTGTTTTTTCCGCTGTTATGTCCCGCACAGTGCGGCAAGGCTCTGCCGCTGCACCGGTTCCAGCAGCTGCTCCGGCGGCAACGGCTGCGGCGGCTCCACCACCCACCACACCGCCCACGCGGCGGGCACGACTGCCGCCAGCATAAGCCCCGGGTACAAAAGTGCCGGCTCGTGCAGCCACGGACTGCCGGGCGGCAGCACCAGCGCCGTGCACAGGCACAGCGCCGCCCACAGCTCCCACAATACGGTCTGTCCGCTGTGTTTCATGCGCCTCACCTCCGTTTTGCCCCCAGTTTACCAGCCGCCGGGCGCAAAATGTGGCGAAACAGCGCGGGCAAAACATCAGTTCTGGTCGTGGCTTTTGCCCACAAGACTGCATACCACGCCGCAGACAAGGCTTGCGGTGATGCCCGCAGAGGCAGCGGTCAGCCCGCCGGTCAGGATGCCGATGGCACCCTTTTCCGCCACGGCGGTGCGCACCCCCTTTGCCAGCAGATGCCCGAAGCCCAGCAGGGGCACGCTCGCCCCCGCACCGGCAAACTCTGCCAGCGGCGCATACAGCCCCACCGCCGAGAGCACCACTCCCGCCACCACATAGCCGGTGAGGATGCGTGCCGGGGTCAGCTTTGTCAGGTCGATGAACAGCTGCCCCACCGCGCAGATGGCGCCGCCTATTAAAAATGTCCACAGATAGTTCATTTCAGCTCTCCTTTTCCGGTGCGGTCAGCTCTACCAAGTGCGCCACCGCCGGGATGCTCTCCTTTTGCAAAAAGGTAGTCTGGCTCATCAGTGCCCCGGTGGCGAGGAACAGCACCCGGCGGCTGCCGCGGCGCAGCAGCTTTGGCAGGATATGCCCACAGAGCACGGCGGCGCAGCAGCCCGCGCCCGAGCCACCGCTCTTTACCCGCTGCTCCTCGGCATCGTAAAGCAGACAGCCGCAGTCCGCGTGGTTTTTCAGCAGCAGACCCTCTGCTGCCAGCAGCTCCCGCAGCATCTGACTGCCCACCAGCCCAAGGTCGCCGGTGTAGATGCAGTCGAAATCCCGCAGTTCTGCATGGGTATCAGCAAGATAGTGCAGCAGGGTGGCAGCTGCTGCCGGTGCCATGGCTGCGCCCATGTTGTTGATATCCTTGATGTTATAGTCCTGCACCCGGCCAAGGGTGGCGGCGGCAACGCCCACCCCCTGCCCTGCCGGGCGCAGCAGGCAGCACCCGGCGGCGGTGGCCGTCCACTGGGCGGTGGGAGTGCGCACGGCTCCGTAACTCAGCGGCGTGCGGAACTGGCGCTCCGCCGCGCAGAAATGGCTGGAGGTCATGGCCAGCAGGTTCTGCGCCGCCCCGCTGCTGCACAGCGCCGCGCCCAGCGCCAGCGCCTCCGCCATGGTGCTGCACGCCCCGAACAGCCCCGCAAAGGGCACGCCCAGCTCCCGCAGCGCGTAGCCGGAGGCAGTGCACTGCGCCTGCAAGTCCCCCGCCAGCGCAAGGTCTACCCGCTCGGCGGGCAGAGCCGCCTTTTGCAGGCAGAGCCGTGCCGCCCGCAGCTGCAGCTGCTTTTCGGCGGCCTCCCAGCTGCACTGTCCCAGCCGGTTGTCGGTGGTCAGTTCGTCAAAGCCCGCTGCCAGCGGACCATCGCTCTCTTTTTTGCCGCCAACCGCCGCCTGTGCGGCGATGACCGGCGGGGTATGGAACAACAGGGTATCGCCCCGGCGCTCTGTCATAAAATTTTCTCCTTTTTTCTACAAAAAATGCCCCGGCACGTGCTATACTGGTGCTGTGGCGCTGCAATATCCGGCGGGGCTGTTCCGTATTATAAGGCAGAAGCCCCCAGCAGCCACAGCACCGCACCATACACCACCGCCGCCAGCATGCCGTAAACGATGACAGGCCCTGCGATGATGAACATCTTGGCCCCCGTGCCCGGTACACGGCCCTCGGCCTTGAACTCGATGGCTGCACTGACCACCGCGTTGGCAAAGCCTGTGATGGGTACCAGTGTACCGGCGCCGGCCTTGGCGGCCAGCTTCTGGTACCAGCCCAGCGTGGTCAGCACCGCCGAGAGCAAGATCAGGGTGCAGCTGGTCAGGGTGCCCGCCGTTTCGGCGTCCGCGCCCTGCCGCAGAAACAGCTGCCGCAGCCCTTCGCCCAGCAGGCAGATGCTGCCGCCTACACAGAACGCCCAAAGGCAGTCTGCCAGAAGCGGCGAGTGCGGCCCGGCCTTTTGTACCCGCCGTGCGTATTCCTGCGCTGTCATCTTCATCTTCCCGCGCCCCCTTTTGCGGATAGTCTGCCCGGGGCGGCGGGCACTTATCCTTTTTTGTGAAAGAAGGTAGATTCTATGCGTTCTTCCCATCACCATAACCATCACGCCCGCCGTCTGCTCTGCCTGACGGCGCTGGCCTTTGTGGCGGGCGGCACCGCCTACGCCTGCACCCGCAAAGCTGCGGTACCGCAGCTGCCCGAGCTGTCTGCCGAGAGCCTTGAGCAGCCCGCCGAATACGGCGTGCAGCAGAGCACCCTTACCGCCGCACAGGCGCAGGCCATTTTGGACGACCCCCGCATGATCCTTGTCAGCCGCGCCCACAAGATGCCGGAGGACTACCCCGTCGAGACCAAGGAATGCGGCTCGGCCACCGCTATCAACAAGACCCTGCAGACCGAAGCCGCCGATGCGTTCCTCGCCATGCAGGCCGCCGCCGCAAAGGACGGCGTGAATCTGCGGATGCAGAGCGGCTACCGCAGCGTCAGCTACCAGAAAAAGCTGTACGACAACAAGACCCAGTATTACCGTGATAAGGGTCTGAGTGAAGCCGCCGCCCGGGAAAAGGCGGCTGCCATCGTCAATCCGCCGGGCTGCTCGGAGCACAACTGCGGCCTTGCCGCCGACCTGAACAGCCCGGAGCACACCACCCTTGACACCGGCTTTGCCGACACCGCCGCCTTCCGCTGGCTGTGCGAGAACGCGGAACAGTACGGCTTTATCCTGCGCTACCCCAAGGAAGCCGAAAGCGTGACCGGCATCACTTACGAGCCGTGGCACTGGCGCTATGTGGGCGCGGAAAACGCCGCCCTGCTCAACCAGAGCGGCCTGTGTCTGGAGGACGCCATCGCCGTTTTGCAGCGCATTGCCGCCGGGGAGACCGTGACCGGTTAAAATCCGATGAAAACTGCCGGAAAACCCTGTGGGGTGCGTTGCAATTTACCTGCCGTTATGGTAAGATAAATACAGTCTGCCCGTGTGCGCGGCACAGCCCCGCACCCCGACAAATGAATTCAACAAAAGAAGGAATATTTTATGATAAACCGCACAAAACTCTCTGTGATCGCTGTCAGCGCCGTGCTGGCTGTTGCCCTGACCGGCTGCGGCGGCAGCGCTTCTTCCGCGCCGTCCTCCGTGTCCAGCGCCTCCGCCTCTGCACCGGTCTCCGATGCAGCTTCTCCGGCGGCGGATGCCACCGAAAACGGCACCGCCGATCTGGACAGCGCCGTGGAGACCCTGCTGGCTGCGAACCCCATCTCCAACCAGTTCGAGATCGCCGCCATGAACATCGAGTACGACTTCGGCCTGAAGGCTGAGGACGTAGCCGCCTACAAGGGCGTGAAGAGCAACGACAACGGCGACGCCGGCCTTGTGCTGGTGGTGGAAGCTGCTTCCGGCAAGGCACAGGACGTGGTGACCGCGCTGGAGAGCTACAAGCAGGATCAGGTGGCTTTCTACGGCAACTACGCCGAGTTTGCACAGGCACAGAGCAACGTGGAAAACGCCATCATCTCCTCCAAGGGCGACCGTGTGGTCATGGTGATCGCCTCCAACGCGTGCTCCGCAGACCTGAACAGTGCTGTGGACAGCGCCCTGAACAGCTGAATCTGACCTTCTGAGCCGGTGCCATCTGCGGCATCGGCTTTTTTCAGTAGAAAGCCCCTGATGAGGGGTGATTTCTGCTGAAGCTGCGCCCGCATCCGTCATGCCGCCTTCCCCCGGCCGGGGAAGGCTGAGTCTGTAATTCCGTGTAAAAAGGAGGCTGACCCCTTGGTTTTCAGCACCATCATCTTTCTATTCCGGTTTCTTCCCATCACGCTGGCGCTGTATTACCTTGCGCCCGCAAAACTCAAGAACACCGTGCTGTTTTTGTGCAGTCTGGTGTTCTACTGCTGGGGCGAGGTGCGCTTTTTCCCGGTCATGGTGGCGCTTATCCTCATCAACTATCTCAGCGGCCTTGCCATCGAACATTTTGATGCAAAGCCCGCGCTGCGCCGCTTCTTTCTGCTGGTGGCGCTTGTCGGCAGCTTGGGGATGTTGTTCTACTTCAAATACGCAAACTTTGTGCTGCGCAGCGCAAACGCCCTGCTGGGCACCGCCTTTGCCGAGATACAAGGCATCGGCACTCTGCCGCTGGGCATCAGCTTCTACACCTTCCAGACCCTTTCCTACTCCATCGACGTCTACCGCCGGGATGTAAAAGCCGAGCGCAATATCATCGACTTCGGCGCTTATGTGGTCATGTTCCCGCAGCTCATCGCGGGGCCCATCGTCAAGTACCGGGACGTCTCCGACCAGCTGCACGTCTACAAGCACCGCTATAATTTAAAGCAGATTGAAGAAGGCATGACCCTGTTCACCTTCGGTCTGGCAAAAAAGGTCCTGCTGGCGGATGCTGTCGGCGCGCTCTGGACAGACATCATCGGCATTGCCGACAGCCCTTCCACCACCTTTGTGGGTCTGGCAAACGCCTCCACCCCGCTGGTGTGGCTGGGCATCATCGCCTACAGTTTGCAGCTGTACTTCGATTTCTCCGGCTACTCCCTGATGGGCATCGGCATGGGCAAGATGCTGGGCTTTGACTTCCCCCAGAACTTCAACTTCCCCTATATCTCCCGTTCTATCACCGAGTTCTGGCGGCGCTGGCACATGACCCTTTCCGGCTGGTTCCGCGAGTATGTGTATATCCCTCTCGGCGGCAACCGCAAGGGCCTGAAGCGCCAGATCTTCAACCTGTTCGTGGTGGAGCTGCTCACCGGCATCTGGCACGGTGCAGACTGGAACTTTATCTGCTGGGGCCTGTACTACTTTGTGCTGCTGGCTGTAGAAAAGCTGTTCCTGCTGCCCCACCTGCAAAAGGGCAGAGTGTGGCCCCACATCTACACCCTGTTCCTCGTGGTGGTGGGCTGGGCGATGTTCGTGGGCAACGACACCGGCGTATCCTTCGGGCTGCTGTTCCAAAAGCTCTTTGTCCCCCTCCGGCGGGGTGTCGCCGCTGTATTTCCTGCGGAACTACGGCGTGCTGCTGGCGGTAAGCGTGGTGTGCTGCACCCCGCTGATCGAAAAGCTGTGGGACGTGCTGCGCAAAACGAACGTGGTCACCCGCTGCGCCGCCATCCTGACGCTGCTGGTTGTCTCCACCGCCTATGTGGTGGGCAGCACCAACAGCCCGTTCCTGTACTTTAACTTTTAAGGAGGCGGGAAGATGTCCAAACACGAGAAAAAGACCTCCTCCCTTTTGCACTACCCGGTGCTGGTGGTGTTCAGCCTGTTTTTCATCGGGCTGTTCGCGCTGGATATGGTCACCCCGGATCGCAGTTACAGCGAGCTGGAAAACACCACCCTGAGCCAGCGCCCGGCGCTGACCCAGTTCACCGCCAAGGGGCTGAACAGCTACTTTACCGCCTACACCAAATACGTCAAGGATCAGGTGGCGGGGCGTGACCAGTGGATCAGCCTGCAGAGCGCGGCGGAGACCACCCTGCTGCAAAAGCAGCAGAACGGCGGCATCCTGCTGGGCAAAGAGCACATGATGTTCCCCCGCACTTACGGGCTGCTTTCCAGCGAGGAGCGCACCCTGCCCAAAAACACCGCAGCGCTCACCAGCCTGTGCCAGCGCTACCCGGGCAAGGTGAATGTGCTGCTGGCACCCGCTGCCAGCGATATCTATAAAGAAAACCCGCAAACGCCCCTCTGCTGGACGAGGACGGCTACCTTGACCAGCTTTCCGCTGCGGTGCAGGCGGCCGGCGGCAGCTTTGTGGACGTGCGCCCCACCCTTACCGCCCACAAGAGCGAGTATATTTATTACCGCACCGACCACCACTGGACGAGCCTTGGCGCCTACTACGCTTACAGCCAGCTGTGCCAGACCCTTGGCCTTACCCCCTTTGATACCGCCGCCCACACTGCGCTGACTGCCAACGGTTTTTACGGCACCCACTACGCCAAGGCGCGCACATGGAACGCCGTGCCGGACGTGATCACCTACTACGACCTTGCCAACACCCTGACGGTATGGAACGTAACGGCGGCAGGCCAGCCCACCGAGGGGCAGACCACCGGCCTGTACGACACAGATAAGCTGAACGTGTACGATAAGTACGCCATGTTCCTGCATGGCAACAACGGTTTAAGCCGGGTGCAGGGCAACGGCAGGGACAGCTACGCCAACTGCTTTGTACCCTACCTGACCGCCAACTACGCCGACTTTGGGGTATACTAGAGCCATAAGTAAGAATCACTCCTTCTTTTGAGGGAACTGACCGCCCCCGCAGAGGGTGCGGATAAAAAATGGAGGGAACCAATATGGCTGTTGTTACCATTACCAAAGAAAATTTTGAAGCCGAGGTGCTGCACAGCACAAAGCCTGTTCTGCTGGACTTCTGGGCCACCTGGTGCGGCCCCTGCCGGATGCTGAGCCCCATCGTGGACGAGGTGGCCGAGGAGCGCACCGATGTCAAAGTGGGCAAGGTCAATGTGGATGAACAGCCCGAGCTGGCCTCTCAGTTCGGCGTGATGAGCATCCCCACCCTGCTGGTGTTCCGCGACGGCAAGCTTGTGAATCAGGCTGTGGGTGCCCGCCCCAAGGCCGGTGTGCTGGCGCTGCTGGGCTAAAAGAAAAATCGAGCTGCATGGCCGCTGCCTGTTTTCGAATGGGCGGCGGCCTTTTTGCATGACAATATGGCATATCTGCCATATACTACTGAAGGGGAAAAGTGTAGGGAGGATTTTGAAATGGGACCATTCGTGGTGGAATTTTATGAAACAAGAGATGGCCAGCGCCCTGCGGAAGATTTTTTGGATGAACTGGATATCAAAATGCGGAGCAAGCTGGTAATGACTCTGAAGGTTTTACAGGAACAGGGAAACCGTCTGAGGGAGCCATACAGCAAGCATCTGGATGATGGGATTTTTGAGATCCGCGGAAAAGTTGGAACGGATATTTCGCGGGTCATGTATTTCTTCTATTATGGGGAAGGATCATTCTGACGAACGGCTTTATCAAAAAGACCCAGAAAACACCCAAGAGTGAAATTGAACGGGCAAAACAGTATCGGAAAGATTTTTTGGAAAGAGAGGGAGAATCAGATGAAAACACTGGATCTGTATTTGAATGAACAGCTGAAAAATGAGGAGTTCCGCAAGGAGTGGGAAGAGAACCAGCCGGAAATGGATATCATCCGGGCGATGGCAGATGCACGCATTTCTCCGCCGGTGCAGCATCAGGACACCGGCAAGGTGATGCTGAACGTGGCGCTGCCCAAGGGGCGGCTGGGCGACAAGGTGTACAACTTACTGGCGGGCATCGGCTACGGCTGTCCGGAGGACTACAACGCCACCCGCAAGCTGGTGGTGGAGAACCCGGCGGCGGGCATCCGGTATTTTCTGGTCAAGCCCAGCGATGTGGCCATCTACGTTGAGCACGGCGCTGCAGATGTAGGCATCGTGGGCAAGGATATCCTCACCGAAGCCTCTGCCGATGTCTACGAGCTGCTGGATACCGGCCTTGGCAGCTGCCGGATGTGCGTAGCCGCCCCGGCGGGCTACCGGGACGACCCCAGCCGCCCGGTGCGGGTGGCCACCAAGTTCGTCAACATTGCAAAGCGCTACTACGCCTCCATGGGGCGGGATATCGATATCATCAAGCTGAACGGCTCCATCGAGCTGGCCCCCATTCTGGGCCTTTCCGACGTCATTGTGGATATCGTGGAGACCGGCACCACCCTGCGGGAGAACGGCCTGAAGGTGGTCACCGAGTTCATGCCCATCTCGGCCCGGTTCATTGCCAACAAGGCCAGCTACCAGTTCAAGCACCGGCAGATGGATACCATGCTGGAAAAGCTGCGCGACACCTTGCACAAGCAGGAGGAAACGAAATGATCAAGCTGTATAATTTTGACGAGCTGAAACCGGAAGAGATTCTGAACCGGGATATCCGCGCGGAAAAGAACGTGGAGGACGTGGTGGACGCCATCATTGCGGACGTGCGCGCCCGGGGCGACGACGCCCTGAAGGACTACGCCCTGAAATTCGACGGTGCAACAATCGAAAATTTACAGGTGACGCAGGCCGAGATCGACGAAGCCTTTGCGGGCATGGACCCCTATTTCCTCGAGACCCTGCGGCAGGCGGCGGAGAACATCGAGCAGTTCCACCGCCAGCAGGTGCACAAGAACTTTGTGATGAACGACCGCCCCGGCATCGTGCTGGGTCAGAAATATACCCCCATTGAAAAGGCCGGTGTCTATGTGCCCGGCGGCACGGCGGCGTACCCTTCCACCGTGCTCATGGACGTCATTCCTGCCAAGGTGGCAGGGGTGTCCGAGATCGTCATGACCACCCCCGCCGGGAAGGACGGCAAGGTGAACCCGGTCATTCTGGCCGCTGCCGCCACCGCCGGGGTGACCAAAATTTTCAAGACCGGCGGCGCACAGGCTGTGGCGGCGCTGGCCTATGGCACCCAGACCATCCCGGCGGTGGACAAGATCGTCGGCCCCGGCAACATCTACGTTGCCACCGCCAAGCGGAAGGTGTTCGGCAAGGTGGGCATCGATATGATCGCCGGCCCCAGCGAAATTCTGGTGCTGGCCGACGGCGGCTGCAACCCCGCATGGGTGGCAGCAGACCTGCTGAGTCAGGCCGAGCACGACAAGCTGGCAAGCCCGGTGCTTGTCACCGACAGCGCAGCCCTTGCCAAGGCGGTACAGGCGGAGTTGGAGGTGCAGATCCCGCAGCTGCCCCGTGCCGCCATTGCCCGCGCCAGCGTGGACGACAACGGCAAGATCATCCTCTGCACCGACCTGCACAAGGCCATCGAGGCCTGCAACATCATCGCGCCGGAGCACCTGGAGGTCTGCGTGGAGGACCCCTTCGGGGTGCTGAACGAGATCAGAAACGCGGGCAGCATCTTCCTTGGCCGCAATGTGCCGGAGGCGCTGGGCGATTACTTTGCAGGCCCCAACCACACCCTGCCCACCAGCGGCACCGCACGCTTTTCCAGCCCGCTGGGCGTAGACGACTTTGTCAAGAAGTCCAGCTTCATCTACTACACCCGGGACGCGCTGGAAGCCGTTGCGCCCCGCATTGCAGACTTTGCCGAGCGCGAGGGTCTGCACGCCCACGCCCGCAGCGTGACCATCCGGTATGAAAAATAAAGGCGGCTCGCCCTCTCAGTCATCGCTGCGCGATGCCAGCTCCCCCAAGTGGGAGCCCTTGGCAGTCCACGCAAACTTCATCTCTTTGCCAAGGCCTCCCCTTTGGGAGAGGTGGCACGGCGTTAGCCGTGACGGAGAGGGCGAGGTCGTTCGCCATAACTGAATAAACCTGAGGAAACCATTATGAGCCGTTTTCTTTCCCCTGCCCTGTCCGCTGTCACCCCCTACACGCCCGGGGAGCAGCCGCAGGATCAGCAGTACATCAAACTGAATACCAACGAAAGCCCCTATCTGCCGTCGCCCCGGGTGGTGGCAGCCGTGAGCGAAGCCGAGGTGGAAAAGCTGCGCCTTTACTCCGACCCCGCCTGTGCCCAGCTGCTGCGCACAGCGGCGGCGCATTTTCGGCTTGCAGCCGTCACAGGTCATGCCCGGCAACGGCAGCGACGAGAACCTTTTCTTCGCGCTGCGGGCTTTCTGCGACGAGACCCACCCGCTGGCCTATGCGGACATCACCTATGGCTGTTACAGCGTCTGGTGCGGGCTGATGCATATCCCCAGCCATATCATCCCGCTGAAGGAGGATTTCACCCTTGACCCCGCCGATTACTACGGCCTGAACGAGACCATCGTCATCGCCAACCCCAACGCTCCCACCGGGCTGTGTCTGCCCCGGGAGGCCATCGAGGGCATTTTGCGATCGAACCCGGACAGCGTGGTCATTGTGGACGAAGCCTATGTGGACTTTGGCGGCGAGAGCTGCGTGCCCTTCATTGACCAATACGACAACCTGCTGGTGGTGCAGACCTTTTCCAAATCCCGGCAGCTGGCGGGTGCGCGGCTGGGGCTTGCCATGGGCAATGCGGCGCTGATCGCCGATTTGAACCGGGTCAAATTCAGCCTGAACCCTACAACATCAACCGCCTGACTTTAAAGGCCGGGCAGGCTGCGCTGGAAGATACCGCCTACTTTGAAAAGACCCGCGCCGCCATTATGGACACCCGCGCATGGACGATGCAGCAGCTGACCGACCGGGGCTTTACCGTGCTGGACAGCCGCGCAAACTTTGTATTTGTCAGCACAGAGCGGATAAACGGCGTGCTATACAAAAGTTAAAGAAAAAAAACGGCGTTCTGGTGCGCCACTTTGATGCCCCACGCATTGAAAACTGGCTGCGCATCACGATCGGCACGCCGGAGCAGATGCAGGCGCTGATGGACGCCGTGGACAAGATACTGGAGGTGTGACAATGGCAGAGCGCATGGTAACGCTGGAACGCAACACCAACGAGACCCAGATCGAGCTGACCCTGAATCTGGACGGTGCGGGCCGCTATGTGGTGGACACCGGCTGTGGGTTCCTGAACCACATGCTGGAGCTGTTTGCCCGCCATGGCGTTTGACCTTGTGCTCACCTGCCACGGGGATGTGGAGGTGGATTGCCACCACACGGCTGAGGATATCGGCATTGCGCTGGGGCAGGCCTTTGCCCGGGCGCTGGGCGAGATGCGGGGCATCCAGCGGTATGGCAGCTTCTACCTGCCCATGGATGAGGCGCTGGTGCTCTGCGCGGTAGACCTTTCCGGGCCGGTGCACCCTGAACTGGGATGTCCACTGCAAGACCGAAAAGGTGGGCGATTTCGATGTGGAATGCGCCTCGGAGTTCTGGCTGGGCTTTGCCCGCAATGTGTGCCCGCTACGCTCCCACTTTGTACAATTTGCAGGGGAAAATACCCACCACATTCTCGAAGCCTGCTTCAAGGGCGCGGGCCACGCGCTGGCTGCGGCAGTCGCCATTGATGCCGCCCACCGGGACGAGATCCCCTCCACGAAAGGACTGCTGGTATGATCGCGATCATCGATTACGGCGTGGGCAACCTATTCAGCCTGCGCTCCAGCCTGACGCATCTGGGGCTGGAGGCCGTTGTGACCGCCGATGCACAGACCATCCGCAAGGCCGACCGGCTCATCCTGCCGGGGGTGGGGGCCTTTGGCGATGCCATGGACAAGCTCTCGGCCACCGGCCTGGTACCGGTCATCCGGGAGCAGGCGGCGCAAAAGCCCCTGCTGGGCATCTGCCTGGGAATGCAGCTGCTCTTTGAAAAAAGCTATGAGTACGGTGAGCATGGGGGCCTGGGCTTTGTCAAAGGTGAGGTCTGCCCGCTGGAGCCTGACCTGAAAGACAAAACCCTCAAGGTACCGCAGATCGGCTGGAACGCCCTGCACATCGTACGGGATGACCCGCTTTTCCGATACATCCGTGAGGGCGAGTATGTCTATTACGTCCACAGCTACTACGGCAAAAATTGTACCGAGAGTACACTTGCTGTCAGCGATTACTCCATCCCCGTGACCGGCGTGGTCAGGGCGGGCAGGGTGTACGGCACCCAGTTCCACCCCGAAAAGAGCGGGGAGACGGGGCTGCGCATTTTGAGAGCGTTTGCAGAATTGTAAACTGGCTCGCCCTCTCAGTCAAAGCCTGACGGTTTTGCGAAGCAAAGACGGAGAGGGTAAGGCCGCTAAAGGAGAAACTATGAATCTATTCCCAGCCATTGACTTGCGGGGCGGCAAAGTTGTCCGCCTGACGCAGGGAGATTACGACCGTATGACCGTTTACGGGGAGGACCCCTGCGCACAGGCCCGACAGTTTGTGGAGGCCGGGGCCAGGTATCTCCACGTTGTGGATCTGGACGGCGCAAAGGACGGCACCCTTTCCAACTACGGATCCATTGCCGCGCTGGCAGAGCAGGGGGGCTTGTACATTGAGGTAGGCGGCGGCATCCGCACGGAGGAGCGCATTGAAAAATACCTTTCTCTGGGCGTGGATCGCTGCATCCTGGGTAGTGTGGCTGTGACGGATTTTGATTTCACGGCCCGAATGCTGAAGCGCTACGGCGAACGGATCGCCGTGGGGGTGGATGCCAAAGATGGATTTGTTGCCATCCACGGGTGGAAAGAGGTCAGCGCCGAAAAGGGCGTGGACTTCTGCAGGCGGCTGGCAGATGCCGGATGCACGGCCATCATCTACACCGACATTGCCTGTGATGGTGCCATGCAGGGCACGAATCTGGCGCTGTACCGCCAGCTGGCGGCAGAGGTGCCGGGCGTGGCCTTCACGGCCAGCGGCGGCATCTCGTCGGAAGCCGAGCTGTTGGAACTGAAAAAGATGGGCACCGCTGCCGCGATCCTGGGCAAGAGCCTGTATACCGGGGCGCTGGATCTGAAACGTTGTGTAGAACTGGTGCAGAATGAAACGGAGGGGAACGAAAATGATCACAAAACGCATCATTCCCTGTCTGGATGTCCGGAATGGCCGGGTGGTCAAGGGCACGAATTTTGAGGGCATCCGGGATGTGGCCGATCCGGTGGAGATGGCCCGGATGTACAACGCCGCCGGTGCCGACGAGCTGGTGTTCTACGATATCACCGCCAGCTTTGAGGGCCGCGCTCTGTTCACCGATATCCTGACCCGGGTGGCAAGCGAGATCTTCATCCCGCTGACCGTAGGCGGCGGCATCAACACCCTGGAGGATTTTGACCGGGTGCTCAAGTGCGGTGCCGATAAGGTCAGTGTCAACTCGGGCGCTCTGCGGGACCCCGGCCTCATCCCGGCGGCGGCCCAGAAATACGGCGATCAGTGCGTGGTGCTCTCGGCGGACGTGAAGCGGGTGAACGGCCAGTTCCGGGTGTTCGCCAAGGGTGGGCGCGAGGATACCGGCCGGGACGCGCTGGACTGGATCAGCTGGTGCGCGGCGCATGGCGCGGGGGAGATCTGCCTGAACAGCATTGACACCGATGGTGTCCGCACCGGCTTCGATCTTGAGATGCTGGACGCGGTCGCTGCCCGGGTGAATGTACCCATCATCGCCAGCGGCGGCGCGGGCAAAAAGGAAGATTTCCTTGAGCTGTTCCACCACAAGGGCATCGACGCTGGCCTTGCGGCGGGCATTTTCCACCAGAAACTGCTGACCATCCATGACCTGAAAACCTATCTGAATGAAAATGGTGTCGAAATGCGGCTGTAAGCTCTTGCGTTTCGGGCAACTTTAGGATAAACTGTAAGTATCCCCTTTGGGGAGGGAGTATGGACCATGGAACTGAAATTTGATGAAAAGGGCCTCATTCCTGCCATCGTGCAGGATCACTACACCAAAGAGGTGCTCACCCTTGCCTACATGAACGCCGAGACGCTGGCACTGACCATTGCCGAGGGGCGTACCGTGTTCTGGAGCCGGAGCCGTCAGGAGATCTGGCGCAAGGGCGATACCAGCGGCAATGTCCAGCATGTGGTGTCCATCACCGCAGACTGCGACAAGGACGCACTGGTGGTGGAGGTGGTCAAGGACGGCCCTGCCTGCCATACCGGTGCCGAGAGCTGCTTCTTCAACGAAGTGTATGTCTCGCCGGAGCTCAAGCAGTTCAGCTGGCAGGGGCTTTACGAACTCATCCAGGGCCGCAGGGATCGTCCCCAGGAAGGCAGCTACACCACCTACCTGTTCGAGAAGGGCAAGGAGAAGATCCTGAAAAAGGTGGGCGAGGAGTGCACTGAGGTCATCATTGCGGGAGAAAAAAGAGGACAAGGCCGAGACCATCTATGAGATCAGCGACCTGGCTTACCATGTGCTGGTGCTGATGGTGCAGGCGGGCATCACGGTGGAAGAGATCACCCGTGAGCTGGAAAAACGACACGTCATTGACCACAAGGTCAAACAGGAAAGGATGCAGTGATTTAGTTATGGCAGATTATAAGAAGTCCAGTGTTCATTGCCACTCGACGATGTGCGATGGCAGAAATACCTTGCAGGAAATGGCCAGTGCCGCCTGTGCACAGGGCCTGACGACCCTGGGCTTCTCCGGCCATAGCTATACTCAGCGGGACCGTGAGTACTGCATGAGCCCCAGCCGCACCGCCCAGTACAAGGCCACCATTGCAAAGCTCAAGGCAGAGTATAAGGGTAAGGTGGACATCCTCTGCGGCATCGAGTGGGACAGCCTGAGCGAGGACAAGCCCGAGAACTACGATTACTGGATCGGTGCGGCCCATCACCTGTACGGCAAGAACACCGGCAAGTACTACGAGATCGACTTCCGCCCGCAGGATCTGCACGACTGCATCTTTGATGATTTCGACGGTGACCCGCTGGCCGCGGTGGAGGCCTACTTTGCAGAGGTGGAGAAGGTTGCCGCCAAGGGACCGGACATTCTGGCCCACATCGACCTCATCAAGAAGCTGAACGGCGAGGGTGAGTTCTTTGATGAAGAGGCTCCCCGCTACCGGGCCGCTGCCCTCAAGGCCCTGAGCGCAGCCAAAGAGCACAACTGCCTGCTGGAAGTGAACACCGGCGGCGTTTACCGCGGCTACCGCAAGGACTTCTACCCCAGTGCATGGATGCTGGAGGAGTGGAACAAGATGGGCGGCAAGGTCATCATCACCTCCGACTCCCACGATGTTTCCAGCCTGACCTTCGGCTTTGAGGAAGCCGCCGCCGCCATCAAGGCTGCTGGTTTCACCAGCGTGGAGGTGCTGACCGGCCACGGCTTTGAGACCCAGGAGCTGTAAAAGAAAAATAGCAAGCACAACCCTCTCCGTTTTTGCTGCGCAATGCCGGGGAGGGTTGTTTTCCGTAAATTGTGAGGAACCTTATGACCCAAACTGCGAAAAAATCCCCCTTCAGCATGAATGTGGACCTGATGCACGGGCCCATTTTCAAAAACCTGCTGCTGTTCATGCTGCCCATCTTCATCTCCAGCCTGTTCCAGCAGCTCTATAACACAGTGGACACCATGATCGTGGGCAATGTGCTGGGCGATACCGCCCTTGCCGCCATTGGCTCCTGCGGCTCGATCTACGAGCTTCTGGTCGGTTTTGGCCTCGGTATCGGCAACGGCCTTGCAATCGTTGCAGCGCGCTCCTACGGGGCGCAGGATCACGATCTGCTCAAAAAGACCGTGGCAGGCTCACTGGTCATCGGTCTGGTGGCTTCCCTTTGCATTACGCTGGCAGGTGTGCTGGGCCTGCACCCGCTGCTCCTCATGCTGGACACCCCGGCGGAGATCCTGGACGATGCGTACCGCTACATCCTGACCATCGACCTGGGCGTGCTGGTCATGTTCGCCTATAACCTCTGTGCGGGCCTGCTGCGCGCCATTGGCAACAGCGTGATGCCGCTGGTGTTCCTGCTCATCTCCTCGGGCCTGAATGTGGTGCTGGATCTCCTGTTCATTGCAAGGATGGGCATGGGGGTGCAGGGAGCGGCTGTGGCAACGGTCATCTCGCAGGGCGTTTCGGTGGTGCTCTGCATCCTGTACATCTTCCTCAGAGTGAAGATCCTGCTTCCGGAAAAACAGCATTTCAGGGTGGGCAGCCACCTTTACTGGGAGCTGTTCAGCCAGAGCATCTCCATGGGCCTGATGAGCAGCATCGTCTCGGCTGGCTCGGTGGTGCTGCAATATGGCATCAACGGTCTGGGCACGCTGGTCATCGCCGGTCACACCGCCGCCCGGAAGCTGTTCTCCTTTACCACCATGCCAGTCATGGCCATGGCATCGGCATGCTCCACGTTTGTTTCCCAGAACTGCGGCGCAAACCAGCCGGAGCGTGTCCGCAAGGGCATGAAGGAGATCGCCCTGTACAGCGTGGTGGTGGCCGTGCTGGCGATCTTTCTGATGCAGCTGGGCGCAGAGTGGATGGTGCGGCTCATCTCCGGCTCCAGCGAGTCTGTGGTGCTGGAAAACGGCGCACGGTATCTGCTCTGGAACGCGCCCTTCTACTCGGTGCTGGGTGTTCTGCTGGCCACCCGCTACGCCCTGCAGAGCCTGGGGCAGAAGGTCCTGCCCCTCTTCTCCAGTGTCATCGAGCTGGTGGGCAAGGTGGTATTCGTGCTCTTCTTCATCCCGAAGTTTGCCTATAACGCCGTCATCCTCTGTGAGCCCATCATCTGGTGCTTTATGGCGGCGTACCTCGTGCTGGTCTACCTGCACGAGCCGTTTGTGTTCCCGAAAAAACAGAATAAGGAAAAGACCCGGCTGCCGATGACAGCCGGGTCTTTGTGTCTGCAGGAAGTGGATGAAACGGATGGGGCAATGGGGCTTACAGCGCCGAATAGCCGAAGCTGTTCACCAGCGCGTCAATGTGCTGCCCGGCCTTGCACAGGGGGCACTCGCGGGAATCGAAGCTGGCGTAATCGGGCAGGTTGGAGGGGTCAAAAATAGAGGTGACCGGGATGCCCAGGCACTCGGTGGCGGTGGCGAAGATGGCGCTCAGGCCTGCCACAGTGCCGCCGTAGTAGTTGATCGCCTCGATCGCAGCCTGCACGGTGTAGCCAGTGGTGATGGAAGCAGCCAGGATCAGCACATGCTTGCCCTTGACCATGGGGGCCAGATTGTCGCGCAGGATGATCTGGCTGCCGGTGGTGTACTCCGGGGTGATTACATAGATGGTCTGGTGGGCATTCATGTTGGCAAAGCCGTCCTTGGTCAGCTCGTTGGCAAGGCAGGTGCCGATCACCTGCGTGCCGTCCAGGCAGAGCACGGTATCCACGATGGTGCTGTGCTGGTAAGCGCTGACCAGCTCCTTTGCCACGGCTTTTGCCTCGGAAAGGCGGGTCTTTTGGGTGGTCACGTCGATGTAATAGTTGATGTGGCTGTGGCTGGTGGCAAAATGTCCCTTGGCCACCCGCAGGAACAGTTCGCTTTTGCTGGTGGGAAGCTTGACCATGTTGATCATAACTGCAACACTCCTGTTCTGTCAAACTATAAGGCCCATTGGCCTTTTTCAGGCGGAAACACAAACAGCGCGGCGGCCCCTGCCGCTGCGCTCCCATTCTTTCCATGAACCTATGGTATCAGAAAATGCAGGTGTGCACAAGATACAGAATTGCTGAAAATTTAAAGAAAAATTGAGATACTTTGCCAATGCGACGGCGCAAAAAAGCCGCCCGGCTTTCCCGGACGGCTTGGGATGTACGTTGGGGAGATTACTTGGTGGTAGTGGAACTGGAGCCGGTCTCTTCAGCAGGAACAGCCAAGCGCCAGTTCATGGAGTATTCTGCGTACTGCAGATCGGGGCAATAAGTAAGAATAACCTTATCTCCTGCCTTCAAAGCATCAACAGTGGCCTTGACCTTACCGGTGGCAGTATCGTTATTCTTCAGATTGGGTCTGAACAGGCCATCCAGAGTGACGTTATAAGTCTTAGCGTTCTTACCGTCCTTATCAGTGACAGTAATCATAAAATTGTTGACATTGATGGGCAGATTGTTAGTACGGCCAACAGTGATTGCAAAAGGAAGCTCAATAGAAGTATCACCAACGGAAAGCTCAGGTGCAACATACTTATTAGAGTTTTCGTCATTGGTACCCATAACAGCCTTGACCTGCAGAACAGTGATGGAACCGGCACCATCGCAGTACAGGTTCTTGGTATCGGTCTGATCACAGCCGGAGAAGAGGCTGGCACCCGCAACGGCCACAGCTGCAACAGCGGAGTATTTCAGGAAAGAGCGGCGAGAAAATGCTAACGACATAATCGTTCCTCCTTATAATGTGCAAAGCGCACGAAAATGCCAAAAGGCTCTGCCTATACAATAGGCGAAACGGGGGCGAATGTCAATGGTTTTCACAAATATTTTGTGAAATTTTCCCACCGCCGCCGTGCAAATCATACGAAATTTCGTCCTGCTTGATCAGGCTTTGGTCAGATCAGAGGCGTTGATGGTAAAGTTCAGGGTCTTGCCGGAAACAAAGGTCGGGGTGTAGGTCACACCGATCTGCTGCCAGGTGGTGGGCACCATGCAGACCAGCTCAATGTAGCCTGCACCCTGCGGGGGAATGGCAGGGGCGGTGGTAAAGCTCTCGGTGGTGCTGTCGTACAGCTGGACATAAGCGCCGCCCTCGGCTGCCTGACCGTCGCAGGTGAAGGAGAAGTCGGTGGTGGAAGCGGACAGAGCGTGGAAGTAACCGGCAGTGTTGGCTGCGACCTGCTCCGGGGTATCCAGAGGATAGGCCTCGCCGATCTCCAGAATGTTCTGTGCGCCGATGGCAAAGGTGTCGCGGCTGGAACGGTTTGCAGAGGTGATCAGCATGGCAATGTACTCATAGCCCTCGGCATCGGGGGGCACTTGCCAGAGTAAAGACGCTGGTCAGCTGGACCGCCAGATTGTTCCAGTTGCTGATCTTATCGCCGACCTTGACCTCGATGGAAGAGTTATCGCCGGCCTGGCAGCCGCCCAGCACAGCAGCAGCGCCCAGAGCAGCGGCAGAAGCACCGGTGACCTTGAGGAAGGTGCGGCGGGAAATCTTGTTCGACATAAAGCTTGCCTCCTTAATCAATGGCAGAAATTTTTTTTTCTTCGCTGATTCGTTTATAGCATTTTTTACCGGAAATTGCAAGGCTCTGGGCACAGAATTAACAGGAGTTTCACACAGAAGCTCACTGGTTGGGGTCCAGGCCGCGCACATGGGTCTCGCTGGTCTTGACCAGATTCAGCAGGCTGGGGGTGTACAGCGGGTATTCCCGGGTCAGGCTCTCGGTGGTCATGGCAAGGTAGGAAGGGTCTTTCACGCCCTCGGCACCGTTCAGGTCCTCACCGGCCAGCAGGTCCTCCACGTTGCTCTCGCTCATCCGCATCACGGCATCGGAGTAGCCGGGCCAGCGGCGGGCCTCCACGCTGAACAGGCTCTGGGCGTTGTGGGGCTCGGCGGAGTAGAGCAGGCGGAACATCTTGGCCACCGCCATCATCAGGTAGGTGCTGACCTCGGTGGTCAGGGCCTTGCTGTGGCACTCGGCGATCTTGGCGTACAGCACGTTCAGGCTGTTGGAGATCAGCTTTTTGTTCATGGTGGGCAGAACGCTGCCATGGTAGACGTTGTCCTTCATCTTATCGGGGTTGGGCAGGTCATCGGCGTTCAGCATCATGCCGTTGCGCTCAGCCGAGCGGCCCAGCAGGTAATCGCAGGACACATTATAGTAATCCGCTACCCGGACAACAAAGTCCAGACCGCACTCGCGGATGCCCTTTTCGTAGTGGGAGAGCAGTGCCTGGGACACCCCAAGGTCCTCCGCGGCCTGCTTCTGGGTGATGCCGCGCTCCCTGCGCAGCAGTTTGATGATACGGTTGAATTCCATGATTTTGGACTCCTCAGTAGTGGAAATTGAACTTCTTTGAATTTTGGTTTACAACATGTTGATTATACACAGTGGAAAACAAAAAAAGTAAAGCAAGAAAAAAGTGACGGAAATTCTCGTCGTTTTTCGTCATTTTTGTCAAAAGGCTTGCCCCGGATACCATATCTATGCTAAACTAAAGATAATCAACGCATATTTTGTGGCGCACGGCCCGGGCAGGACGCCCACTGCCGGTGCGAAATTTTACAGCAAAGAGGAACTCTTTGCCAGATAGAGGTGTTTTTCCATGAAAACGTTCAAACTTCATCTCATCCGCCACGGCATGACGGCCGGTAATCTGCAGGGCCTGTACATCGGCAGCGGTACGGACATCCCCCCTGTGATGAGGGACGCGCCCAGCTGAAGGAGCTGAAGGAGCGGTTCGAGTATCCGCAGGTGGACACGGTGTTCTCCTCCCCGCTGGTGCGCGCTGTGGAGACAGCGAACATTCTGTTCCCCAATGCAGGCCACCAGTTCACAGTGCACGACCTGCGGGAAGCGGGCTTTGGCGTGTTTGAGAACCGCCCCGTGAAGGATCTGGTCAAGGAAGAGGATTTCAAGAAGTGGATCACCCCCGGCTCCGGCTTTGTGCCCGAGGGAGCAGAGCCCACCGAGCAGTTCCACGCCCGCTGCGCCGAGACCCTGCTCAAGCTGTTTGAGTATATGATCCGGATGGATGTGACCGAGGCTGCCTGCGTGACCCATGGCGGCGTGATCATGAGTATGCTGAGCCAGCGCGCGCTGCCCTCCCGCCACCCGGAACAGTGGATGGCCGACCCCGGCTGCGGCTATACCGTCCAGACCGACGTGCAGCTCTGGATGCGCGACCGCCTGGTGGAGGCCATCGACATCGTACCCTTCGGCTATGCCGATACCCTGCGGGGTCAGGCGGAAGCCGAGGAAAACGAGGCATTTGAGTAAGAATCTTTGCCGCGCCGCCCTGAAAATATCCAAAACACGTAAAACCGCGGAAGAACAGGTAAAATTCCGGGCAAATCTCTTGACAGAAAGCCCGGAATTTACTATTGTATAAAGAGAACTTATTTTCCCGTTAGGAGGAATCCCCGATGTCACAATCCCTGTCCCGCCGCTCGTTCCTGAAATATGCCGGTTCCGGCGCAGTCAGTCTGGCTGCTGCCCTGCTCACCGGTGTTTCGGGCGCGGCTCTGGCCCCCTGCTATGAGGGCGAACCTGCTCTGTTGGACGGCAAGGCGGCAGTGGAGCTGCTGGGCTATGCACCGGCCCCGGAGCTGGACAGCACGCTGGTCTATCTGTCGGTGGAGAACCTCTCGGCCCGGCCGCTGGCTGTGGGGGCCAGCTACCTGCAGAGCCGCGGGCTGGACAGCAGGAATGCCCTGTACAGCCTGGGCACCGGCCTGACTGCCCTGTGTGATGGCAGACAGGTGCGGGTGGGCAGCTTTGCAGCTCCCCTCTACGGTGAGAATGCGGCAGATGCCTCTGCCTTTACCCTGAATCTTTCCGCAGGGCGCGGGGCGATGCTCCACTGCTTCTGCGAGACCCCGGCGGACTGGCAGACGCTGGAGCTGATCTATCAGCCCGACTTTGCCGCAGGCCAGACCGTCCATTTTGTGGTGCGCCGGGATGCCGATGAAGTCCATCTGGGCGCGGTGCCTGCCACCCTTGCTGAAGTGGGCAGCGTGGTCGATCTGTAAGAAAGCATAAAAAAGAGACGGTTCTGCATTGGATTGCAGGACCGTCTCTCTTGCTTATAACAGGTTTTCCCCGGTGGAGTTCTGCACGGTGAGCTCCTGCCCGGTCAGGCTGGACACCAGCGCCAGATAGCTGTGGCCTGCCGTCAGGGTCAGGGGGCGGCCGTTGGAATCATACAGGAAGAAGGTGGTGTCGCTGCCCTGCGTCCATGTGATCGGCCACAGATGCCCGCCGTTGAGCCAGACCCCGCCGCCCATGGTCAGATCGTAATCCAGCGTCACACCATCGTCACGCAGGGTGGATGCACTGAACAGAATGAGCAGGTTGTCGAAATCTGTCTGCTGGCCGTTGTTGGCATCCAGCTGCGGTGTGCCGTCTGCGTGGAGCATCCGGTAGGTCTTGCTGTCGGCATCGTAGGTGAAGCCGGTGGCGTTCTGCGCATCAAACTGGACCCGGACACTCATTGCGTCCGAAGCATCTGCATCGGGCAGCTTGCCGTTTTCCTGCATGGGCAGCAGATTGGGCACGGAGAGGAGGGTTCCGCTCTCGCTGTCGGAGCTGCTGGAAGAGGTGTCCGTGACGCGGGATTCTGTCAGGGCCGGGGAGATGTTCAGGCTGCCCAGCACACCCGAAAGTGCTGCACCGCTGGTATGCCACAGCGGGACATTCTGCCAGTCGATCTCACAGGAAAAGGCATTGGTGCCCACCTCCAGCGCGTCTACCGCGCGTAGAGAGTAGTAATCAAGGTAGTTCTGGTCAAACTGCTCGCCGCCCCGCTGCACCGGCAGTACCTGCTGGCCCACCAGCAGCCGCCAGTAAAGGTCCTGCCCGGCAGAGACAGGCCCGACCTGCGGCACGGCCCCCACGGCAGGGTAGACCAGGCAGAGCCTGGTGGCCTGCTGCTGTGCGGTCAGGGCTTCCAGCACCAGCGAGGCTGTGGAAAGCCCCCACTGGGTGGTGCTGGCGGCCGCGTTGTCAATGGTGATGGCGACGGGCCGCTGGCCCGGCCAGACAAGTTCCTGCCCAGTGAGCGGGTCAGTGGGACTTTCGGCGGGCTGGGAGCTGGGGCTGAGCGCACAGCCTGTCAGCAGTGCGGCGCAGAGCGCAAAACAGAGCAAAGCGCGCATCCAAAAGCGTTTCATCGGTTTCCCTCTTCTGCCCCGGAGGGCGGGTGATTTAGTAGCTGAAATTGCTCCACTCATCATTGTCCACCAGTGCCAGATAGGTCTTGCCCCGGTTCAGGGTCATCTCCTCGCCGGTTTCGGTGTAGAGCTTGAGTGGATGGGTGGGATGCGGCTTCTCCCAGCGGCCCACCTGCACGCCGCCCCGTGTGAAGAGGTACGCCTGCCCACCGGCCACATAGTTGACCGACTGGACATCGTGAGAATCGCCCGCATAGGCGGCGATATCGGCAAAGCAGACTACCACGTTGTCAAAGGTCAGCTGCTTTCCGGTCAGCTCGTCCACCGTGTTCTCATAGGCTTTTTGGAGCGGTTGTACATTTCCAGCTTGTAGCTGCGGCCCCAGCTGTTGTAGCTCAGGCGGGTCCTGTAGCTCTCGGAGTGGGTGATGCTGATGGTTTGGCCGCAGGGGCACCGGGAAGGTCATTGGAGGCGGCAGTGCGGTAGTCGGCAAAGTGGAAGAAAGGCGTTTCGTTGGCGTAGGTCAGGCCGATACCGGCGTTGCCGGAACTGCCTGTTTGATCTCCTTGCCGGAGGTGAACTCGGTGTGTTCATAGGCTACGTTGCGGCCGCGGTTGTCACGGTGGGCAACGTGGGGGTGGACCGGCGTGTTGAAGTAGCTCTTGCCGCCGATGTTCAGGCCGGAGTAATCGTATACATTGATGAACTGGGTGCAGAAAATGCTCTCGCCATCGTGGTAATAGAGGGCCTGATGGGGCATGAGCATGAGCAGCTGCAGGAACTGGTCGCGGCCAGAGCGCAGCGGCCCGACCTCCGGGATGGTGTCCGCATCCCGGAACACGGCACAATCAGGCGGGTGATGCCGCCCCGGTCTACTTTGCTCTCAATGAGCAGGTCTGCCGAGCCGATGCCGCGCTGGGGGCGTGCGTTCTGCTTTTCGGAGTTGGAATGTATGCGCTCGTAGCTCAGCCGGTAGAGCATCTGACTTTTAATCAGAGGGCCAGGGATTCGAGTTCCCTCGAGCGCACCAAAACCCCACGAGGAATCGCAAGATTCCTCGTGGGATTTTCCATTTTCTGGAGCTCTGCACACTTTTGCACACTTTTTGCACACCGGCGGGAAAGCCGTGTTTTTCCTTTGCATTGTCTGCATTCTGTGCATCGTGAGCGTTTTTTCCATACTTTTTTCAGGCGAACAGCAGGCGGGTGAACTCACGCCGCTGCTCGGGGATTCATCTGTCGGACAACTTTCAGCATCCCTTCCGGGGTGATCTGGATGCTGTCCGGCAGATTTTCTTTTACCGGCGCAGAGCCGGATTTGGGGGGCCGATGTCCTGCGAATAGAAGTCTGCTTCCAGCTTCTCAGCCAGCTCCAACCGGGGCTTGTCCTGCGTGTGGGCGTAGGTGTCCATCAGGATGCCGGTAGTGGCGTGACCGGTGTTGCCCTGCACGGCTTTGATGTTGCCGCCGGATTCGATCAACTGGTAAGTGGCACTGGAGTGGCGCAGACCGTGGAACACGATCTTCTCAAACTCCGGGTGCTCTGCACGCCAAGTGCGGTACCATTTAGAAAGGGCTTCCGGGGCAACAGGCATACCGTTGGGCAGGCGGAAGAGCTGACCGCAGTTGCGATACCTGCCATCCATGGCAAGCTCGTCCTGCCGGAGCTTTTCCAGCCAAGCCAGCAGTTCATCTTTCAAGGGTCTCGTCAGATAAAGGGTGCGGCTGGATTTCTTGGTTTTCGGCTTCTTCAGCACCAGTGCGGAGCTGCTGCCCTCACGTTGGTCGGGGAAGATGTGGTAGATCTGATTCGGGTCGGTCTTTTCCAATGCAGCCTTTTCGGTGCGCTGTAAGCTCCTGCCGACCGTGATGGTCCCACGTCCATCCGCTGCATCGAAGTCGATGTCTCCCGGCTGCAAGCCAAGGATCTCTCCGACACGCAGCGAGAGAATCATGCTCAGATGAACAGCAAGGTGGAGCGTAGGGTCGGACATGGTCTGCAACGCAGCAAGCATGGTCTTTTCGTCCCAGATGGCACGTTCTTCCGAGGTCGATTTCGGGGCTTCTCTCGGAATCGGTGACTTGAGGAGCAGACCCCACTCAACGGCATAGGAAAAAGCAGTCTTGAGCATGGCGTGGACTTCCCGGATGGAAGCACCCGTCAGAAACTGCCGCTTCTGTTTGTCGGTGAGCGTTTGCTTGACACCCTGCTTATACAGTCCGCGCGGTGTCCGGCTCAGCGTGACGTAAAACTGTTCGAGGTCATACGTCTGAACCTTCTGAATCTGCTTCTTGCCGAGATAGGGCACGACAAGATTCTGAATCATGGCTACCGTGTGGGTGTAGGTTTTGGGTGCCCACTTGTGCTTGCTGGACTGAATGGGAAGCCACTTGTACAGCATTTCCGCTACCGTCATCGCGTCAGGAATAAGGAACGTACCGTCCAAGAGTTCTTTCTCTACCGAGATCTTGCGGTCTTGCGCTTCCTTCTTGGTTTTGAAGCTCTCCCAGCCTTCACAGATTCGGCCAGCATGGTCTTTGTATTTGAAACGAACGGAGTAGGAATCTCCGCGCCTGAGAATAGATGCCATAGATATTCCCTCCCTCAGACCGCTGCAAACCAATCGTCAAAGCTCTGCTTGCTTACCCGGATGCTGGTACCGAGGCGGATCACCTTGAAGTCTTTCGTGGTGTTGCACAGATTGTACGCAGCACGGTTGGAGATCGCCAACAGTTGGGCGATCTCCTCCACCCGGTAAACGAGCGGGGCGTGTCGGACGGTTTTGCTGGTCTGGTCAGAAGGTTCTACGGCAGGGGTTTCGGACAATTTCATTGTAGGGGATTCGGGCGCGATTTTCAAGTCCTCACGGGTCAGTTTGGCGGAATTTTTGCGGACATTCGTCATAGGCATGTCTCCTTTGCACTTCTCCAGACCCGGTGCAGCTCCGGTTGAGCGGCAACCCTTGTGGGCCGGTAAATATGTAAGGGTCTGCCGCTCCTGACCCGAAGCAGCAGCCTAAAAAAGTGCGAGAACTTGAATTTACGCGCCCCATGCGCCCCAAACTACACAAAAAGTACCTTCCTATGTTGGTTTTACAGGGCGCATGGCTGGATTGTACGCGCCCTTTTGGGGCGCATCTTAGTTTCTTTCCCGCCCCGAAGGGCGTGTTGACGCCCCGCATCCGCCCGGAAAGAGTAGATACGCGCCCTAAGAAAATAGCGATAACAAGTCGAAACCACTGATTTAGGGCGCGTAGGGCGCGAGAATTTCACTTTTCGTGTGTTTTATGCCGCAGCAAAGGCGGGGTGGACGCATACGCCCCGGAAGCCGCGGTACTTTCCCTCGATGTGCTTGGAAAAGGTCAGGCCATACTTCCCTGCATTTTTCAGCAGGAACTGGCTGAACTTCTTTTGCGGAACAGGCGATTCCAGATTATCCTCGCACCACTTGGTGTAGGCGCGGTAGAGATAGGTGGAGCGTTCCTCGGTGTCGGGCTTGAAGCGGACATACGCCGTTGCCTGCATGAACTGGGTCAGGTTGTCGCTGTCCGCCATGGCTGCTTCGAGGTTCTGGATGGAGCGCTCGCTGATGGTGAACTGATAGCGGTTCGCCAGCAGACGGTGTAACCCCTCCAGCATCCACAGCAGGATGCCGGGACGCTCCTCGGACAGCTCTTCGATGAGGAAGGGATTATCCACCCGGGCAGGGTCACGGTCTTTCACCGTGATGAGAATCTGTCTGCGCCAGAAGCCGTCGCTGTCATCGTGAGCAGCCACAAGGTTGCCATTGCCGAAGCAGATGAAACGAACGTACAGCAGACCTTGGACAGCCTGCTTGTTCTTTCGCTCGATGCACAAACGGTCCTCGGCGGTGACGATGGACTTGATGTTCCGTGTTTCGGGCAAAGCCACCATGTTCAGATCGTCATCGACCATGACCAGCTTGTACTCCAGATTTGCACTGGCAAAGCGGTTCGTTTCGATGCGGAGGATGGATTCGGAGTGAGAGGCTTCCCCGAACAGCTTCTTCAGCAGCAAGCCGATGCGGGATTTTCCCTCGCCGCCCTTGCCGGTCATGACCAGCATCTTCTGCGCCTTGGTAGACGGGATCAGAAGATAGCCGAGATATTCCTGCAAGGTCAGAATGTCCTCCGGGATCAGCAGACCGTCCAGAAATTCCAGCCACTTGGTCGGTGCGGGGGCATCGGGCTGGTATTCCACGGGGAGCCGGTTCAGGCAGAGTTCCTTTTCCGGCACAAAGCCCCGCTCGTCCAGAAAGTAGGTTCCGTTCTGGAGATGGATGCGGTCAAGCTGGGGTTTCCATTCAGGGGTATAGGTTTCGATACGGAGTGCGTCCAGAACCTGCTTCTCCTTCTTGGCAAGGTTGTCGAGCACAAAGTCACGGAGGTCGCTGTGGACTTCGTAGAGCAGTGCGTCCTCGTCCACCTCGCCGTTCTGGTCAAACAGCTTCTGTTTCAGGCACATCATGGGGTGTTTCTCTAAAAGGTACTGGCAGTAAGCGGTTTCACGCACTTTGCCCTTGCTGTCTACCCAAGGACATTCGCATTCTTCCTCTTCTTCCAGCTCGTCCTCATCACGCCAATCTTCGTTCCTCTTTTTCCAGTCGCTCATGCAATCCCTCCCAATACTTCCGTAGCTCGTTTTCGGTCTGCGGGTCCGGGAGCACCGAACAGTCCAGATAATATTCAACGATGTCAAGGTTCTTTATCGCTTCAAGGAAGCAGGGGTGAAGTTCTTCTGTGGGTGACTGCGGTGCGTATCGGACCCGCCAACGCTGCAGACAGCGGTAATAATCCAGCAGCTGCTGCCGGACGGTGGGCGGTCTGCAGGAAGCAAGCCGCACCTTGCCGTCGGCAAGTGCCATGCCGAAGTCGTTCTTCAACTTTTCCACAGCCTTGTAGGGAGAAAGTTGAAAAAGTCTGCCGACAAAATCGATCACATCGCCATCCGCCTGACAGGCGAAACAGTGGAAACGGCTGTCTACCTTCATGCTGGGGTGTTTATCCCCGTGGAAGGGGCAGCACATCATGCCGTTCCGGTTTACGGCGAAGCCGTACAGCTCCGCTGCCTGCCGGGTCGAGATGGCATTCTTTTACGTCCGAAAAGACAGAGGTGCTACCCTCCGTCCCAATGGGTGGGGTACAGGCGAAAGGACGAAGCCCGGTGAGGGGCGTGGGTGAGATTGGGTTTATTCACACATCGATCCGTCAGAGTGTTGTTCATTTGACCTCCTGCTGCGGTACGGCGTGGCCGCGCTCTTCCTTGCGGAAGAAGGTTTCCACGTTCTGTTGTGCGGTGCGGAGTTCACGCAGTTCGATCTGCGCTTTCTTGTAGCGGGTGTAGAACCCGTTTTTCTCCGAGGAAAGGGTCTGGTATTCGGCATCCAGTTTTTTGAGGTCCGGCAGCGTCCTGAGCCCGTTGGCCTTGAAATAGGCGCAAGCGGCCTCGTACACAGCAAACTCTGCACGGTGCTGCTCCTTGAACTTGGCGGGATTTCGCACCGTCTGGAGCTTCTGTGCAAGAGGCTTGTACTGCCGATAGACCACAAGATGCCCGCGCAGCTCCTTGAGGGAGACCATGCGGGCATCCAGGTCTTTGACCACCGCCAGTGCATCGTCGTGCTGGGTTTGCAGTTCGGCAATGCGCTGGTGCAGGGCATCTTCGCTGAGCAGCTTTTTCTCCTGCAGGAGACACAAGGTCTGCGACCAGCGTTTGAGGTTGAACTTTTTCGCCCAACGCTCATAGCCGATGCCCTTGCCCGCAGCAACGTTCGCCTGAATGTCAACCAGTTTCCTGATCTTATCCGGCTTCTTCTCGCTGCTGGGCTGGATGATGGCGGTAAGCTGGATGTTCTGGGAGAGGGCGGTCAGCACCTGCTCTTTTTCCAGCTTCTTGCTCAGTTTCTTGGCGGTGATGAACTTTGTCCGGCCGGGCGGGCAGTAGCTCAACCGGCCTCGGCTCTCTTTCACGGCGATGCCGTGTTCCTGCATGAGCAATGCAGAAAATTCCTCGAAGGTGGTGGTCTTGTTCAGCACGGAGTAGATCTGCTTTCGCAGTTTGTCCAGTTCGGTCTGGTAGACGGTCTGGGTGGGCTGCTGCCCTTCGGCGGCAAGTTTGGCGTTGGCATGGTCGAGGCGGCGTTGTCCGCGCCGTTGCGCCCAATACTCGCGCTCCGAAACATGGTCGCCTTGGGCTTCCAGCAGATTGATCTGGTTCAGGTCGGCTTGCTCGCACATCTCCATGACTGCGACACGGAGGTGCCGGAGTATGGCAGAGGTGCAGCGGTGCTTCTTGCCCGCTTCCCAGTCGCACGGCTTGTCCATGAAGGGCTGCCGTTCCACGGTGCGGACGCGCAAGCTGCCAATGACGATGTGGACGTGGATGTTCCCTGCACTGTTGTGACCGTCCGGGTGGGTGCAGACGATGGCGGGATGACCGGGGAAGTTGTCCTTGCAGAACTGCAAGCCAAGGGCTTGCGCCCGCTCCATGGTCAGGCCGTTTTCTACTGCGTCCTTCGGGTCGAAGCTGATGATATAGTGGTGGGTCTTCACGTCCTCCCGCCTGCCGTTCTTGCCGTACTTGCGATTGGCGATCAGGCAGGCCATAGCGAACGAAGATTCGCCGCACTCAAGGGTGTCGAGCAGGTACGAATCCCGCAGCTTGGGTCTGCCCTTCTCGTCCAGAATGGGCAGACCGGTGTACTCGTTGTGCTGAAAGGTGAGATAGCTTTCGGCGGCGGCATAGTTAGAGTTTTTCGAGGTCAAATGCTTGATGGTTGCCATACAGTTCACCAACCGTTTCTTCGGCTTTCAGCCGAAAGTTCGTGAGTGCGGACAGTTCCTCCAGAATTTGCGCCCGGAGCTGCTAGGTGTCTTTGCCGCCGGAGTTGAAGTGCCGTGCAAGCTGGTTGAGGTTGCTTCCCACCTTGCTGCACTGGGCAGACAAGGTAGCAAGCGCCGCCAGTGCATCCTCGCCGCCCTGCGCCACCACAACGGTGTGCTTGACGTTTACGCCGTACAGGACACGGCGGACGAGTTCGGACTGGGTGAGGTGGAGTTCTTTGCAGGCGTATGCAATCCGCAGTTTTTCTTCTGCGGTCACCCTGACTTTGATGATGTGTGTCTTTCGTTTTCGCGGCGTGTCATTGCGGTTCTTCTTTGCGTGTACGTTCGGACTTTTCATTTCAGCCATATTCGACCTCCTGTGAAAATGATACCCGCTCCGGGATGGAGAGGGCTATGTAATGCGACACGCCGCTTTCGCACCAACGGTGCGAAGCTAGAGCAGGGTTTGGGGAAGGCACTCCCCAACAAGTGGCAGACCATGTGACAGAACATTTTCAAGCATTGAAAATTTGTGGCCACAGGTCGATACTTGCTTTCGCCCTTTCCGTGCAACACTGAAAATTTCAGAAGTCGAACCGCAATGCACGTTGAAAATTTTGCAGAGCAAAACGTGTGAAAAGGCAAAGCCCCTGCTCATGGTCACCGTTCACACCGAACGCAGTTCCTGCCCCTGTTTTGCAGCGGCGTTGTCCGGCTCGCCCACAGAAAGTGTGAGGTCATGGCACAGTATCTCGTTCAGACGGCTTATGTAAGATTCAAGGTACAGTATGAAGAAAGCCGGACGCAGTGCGGACACTACAACCTGCTTCTTTCAAGCACAAGAATAACACTTTACAGTTGTGCAGTCAACAACCAAAAACAAATTTTGAGATTGAACAACTACATAAGATTTTATTCGTGAAAAAGAAAAATACCGCCCACGCAGCGCAGCGATGATTTTGTCGGGTGAATCGGCGGCAAAATGAATCGGGTGTGTTGCGGGACGGTAAAAATCTTCATGGGGAATAAATCCTCGCCGTTCTGTACTTTTCTACAAAATTGGTGGGATTTGCGATAGAGGGTATCATGGATTGCGGGGCGCGTCAAGATGATTTTGCAAGTTTTATTGCGGTAAAGCGGTAAAAGTATGACACTTTTGGCATTCAGAGCTATTATAGCTCGATTTTTTGATGAGCCAGAGCATCTAACTTCTCAGCAACATCTCGTTTGCATTGCTCAACAGTAATATATTGTTCGGCAATTTCTTGCTGAGCGGATAGGCTTATCTTTCCAGTATCATCAACAGGGAATGGGACCAAAAGTTCAGAAACCATAAAGGGAGGGAGTAAGAGTATTCGTTTTCTCCGTTATCACCAACACGACCCTTCTTTGCATTTCGGAAAATAGGTTCCATAATAAATTTGGCATATTGAAGGTTAGGACTGCGCCAGGATGTTCCTGAGTATAGCTTCTAGTATATTTTCCGCTTCCTCGAAGAACCGAAAACAGATCCGAAATCTTTTTCTGGGCAAAATGGTAGCAGGACAAGTCTACACAGACGTTGCTTTCTACCACACGGTCTTTTTTGATGGAGAAGAGATTTTCGCATATCTTCAAGATAGTTGAAAATTTCGACCATAATTTCCTGTTGCTCTAAGTCGTAACATCCGTTGCTTTTTACAGGAAGTTGGATGGTGACAGGAGCCAAGTTGTGAAAGTTGGCTTTGTGTGCATGATTGAATCCATATTTTTCCTTCATATCATTAAGCGCAACGCGAACATATTGAGGGCTGATATCCTTGCGAAGTATTTGAACGACGATTCGATCGGTATTGACATAAAATGGCTTCGTATGAATTACAAAATTACGGCCGGCCGACCCATCACCGTTTGTAGCAAAGCTAAGAACAGGGTTATCCACGTTTGCACCAAAGGGCTCTTTAGGAAGTCTTTTTATGAATGCCACAGGTTCTTGACCAGCAGTATAGACGGGAAAATCGTCCGGATTGTCAGTGTTTAGAGCATTTAATTTTACACGATTAAGTCCGATTCCAGAGGAGGATAAACGGAACACGGCAGGGTCGATTATATTAACCATTTGACGAGAAATTATTGTTTTTTTTTTCTCCAACTCATAAAGTGGCTCGCGATATTCCATTAAAGAAGATGAAACATCAGAAATTAAAGTGGCGAGGCCGGAAAGAGTGATGGTTTCAACATCATCTTCCACGCCAAGCTGAATCTTTTCTTCTCTTGTCCACCAACGATCTACAGCCCAATGCGCACTGGTATAAAATTTATCAATACTTATAATTTTGCAGCGTGGGTCATCCGTTCTGAATTTTATCTTTGCTCCCTTAAACATATTAAACAAATCCGAGGCCGCTTCCAAATCATTTTGCTCGATATCAAAGCGATAGACATCCCGCGTTTCGCCGATTTCTGAGCAAAGATATGTGAATACCGGAGAGATTTGCTTGGGAAGAGTGGGAATTCCGCCAACATTAAGAGGAATCTTTTTAGTGAGTGCGAGAATATAGGTCTTTTTGTTGGTCGTAAAGAATGTGTTTAATGGCAAAGAAATCACCGCGTCGATATCGCACTGGCCAAGAATAAAATCTCGTAATTTTTATCGTTACTCCGATTCATGATTCCATCTGGCACGACAATAAAAGCCTTTTTTCCGGGTTTGAGTGCGCGGACAATCCATTCCATGAACAGCCCTTCGATGCCCATGGCACTGATAGAAAAATATTTCTTTAATTCATCATCCTTCGAGATTTCTTCTTTTAGATTGCTACTGCCACTCATAACATATGGTGGATTTGTAAGAATGAGATCGTACTCCTCTGTTACCGGCTTGGCTAGAGTTCCGAGGATAGAGTTGGTTTGCAGAGTGAAGGTGCTATTAAATAACTGCGCAAACTGCTGAGTTAGATTCGGATGCTCTCTGATTAGCTCGGACATATAAATTAGCATATTCGCCTTTGCAAGTATAATGGTTTTCTGCTCATCTTTGTCGAACCCCTTATCATAGCCGACAAGCGTAATTTTAGGAACAAGCCGTTCGGCACCGTGTTCATCTGTTTCTATAGTGTATAGGTGATTAAGATTGTGCAAAATAGGCTCAAGCAAGAATTTACCAACGCCACATGCCGGGTCACAGATTTTCATTCCAGACTCAATATCGGCCATGTTCACAATCGCTCGAACGACCTTAAGCGGCGTAAAATATTGTCCCCAGTTTTTCTTGCTGATAGATTCTTTCAAGAACGTTTCAAAGAGCTTGCTTTTAAAATCGTAATCAATGTTTTCAAGCGTACCAAAATCATTGAATCGTTTAAGGATTTTGTGAAAAACTGTAGCGTATCCAGAAACTGCTTTATCATCTTTAGATACAAAAATAGTACCATTAATGATTGTGGTTTTGTCTTTTGGATTTCCGGGAAAAAGTTCTTTGATTTTTATACGGATAACAGAAGCATAGAATTCGAGCACATCGTTTTCATTATTACCGGAATATTTTCCAAGTAAGTCATAAAACGAATACATGCCTTTTAATACACCAAGATCACTCAGATATTTGAAAATGAAAATCTCGACAAAGGTGTAGAGGCAATTTTCTGGAGTTGCACCAGAAACGGCCCATAAATCCTGCCATACTTTCTGAGCAAGCGGAAGAGGATCAACAGATGCCGCGGCTCTTAACATATCATTTGAAGCATTGATGGATGCGCGAATTTTGTTAATCAGAACAATACATTCAGAGCTGATTTTATTGAAATTGAGAGTTATTTTACTGCCGTTTTCCTGCAAAATCTCGTGACCAGTTAAAGGATTGACCCAGATACTCTTACTTCCATCAGTAATAATATAAACTTTTGCCTGCAAAGCTTGTGCCGTACCTAATTCTTGCACAATTGCCTTCTCGATTTGCTTTTCAGTACGAAGTTGAGAAGGCGTTTTGTATTCGATGGCAGCAATTACTACGGGTTTTTTAACAATTAGTGCATCCGGCTTTTTGCTTTCAAATGTTTCATAATCCTTATCAGGAATTAGTTTTGCTGACTTTAGTGCTTTTAAGGTTGTTGCTCCGATGTTATAAAAATTCCAATCTCCCATTTTTTCAGGAGAATCTATCAAATTTCTCTGAATTAACTCTTCACTCATTGGTAGTAACTCCTTTACAATGATTTGTGTGATTGGCAAGATATTGATCGATGTCGTTTTGCCGTATGCGAAGAGAACGACTTCCTACACGTGATGCTGTAAGCTTTTTACTTTTTATAAGACGACGAATGGTCTTTTCTGATACCTTTAAGTATTGTGCCGCTTGCAATACAGTGAAAATTTCATCAGACATAGCACATTTCCTCCATTTTGTCAAGTATAACATTTGTCTGGGGCTAGTGCAAGGGAAAATTCAAATTATATATGGAAAATGAGGACTATAATAGACTAAAATGGACAATAAAGGTCATATTGAAAAATGCTGTTTGCATGAAACATTTCGGTATAGAGTACATATAATAGACCTGAGTGAAAATTTCATTTCCTTCGATGCTTGACCACTTGCACTTATACACTTTTGCGCTATACTAATAATAGAGGATAGCGGCGTTGACCAGCTATCGGTGGCGATGAAGCAATGGACTGGTTCGGTATCAGCCTGTTGTGGAGCCAAACCGTGGGTTAAGCGAAAACCACAAGCCGAATAGATTCACCTGAATCGAACGAAAACGCAAAATGCCCGCTCACCGTGGAGATTCCGTTCCATCGGTGGCGGGCATTCTTTTATTATTCAGGCAACACAAGATAGCAGTATTCATCGGGAAGTACGATCTTTTCCCATTCGACCTTCTTGGCGGTGAATACGACCTCTGAATACTGTTTCTCACCACGGTTTTTGCGATATGTAGCAATAATTCGGTCAGCGGCCTTTACTTTGGTTCGGATATCGCCCTCCAGCACCGTGTTGGGAACGAAACGCCCTTCACCGCTATCCCGGACAAAACCCATGCAGGCGCTGAGGGAGCCTGCGATCTTGTCGGTGTACAGCTTGGGCTGGCTCATATTGTAGTCGCCCAGCATTTTTGCGGAGAGATTCTTTTTTCATCAGGCTGGGCAGAACACGCATTTTCATTTCGGTGGTTCCATCTGCGGAAAATTCAAAATCCGCTTCGGTCAGACGTTTGTCGTAGCACAGATTGAAAAAGTGTCTGGCATTGATGCTAGGCTTACGCAGCTTGAAGCCTGTCATGTGCAGAAAGTTGCTGATATCGAACGTGACCTCCAGACAATGGACACTCTTATGCTTGTCGGTAGTGATGAACAGCAGGCTTTTATCCACCAGATTTTTTTTTGTACAACGGCGCACAGGCAAAAACGATGGACAGTGCTTCTTTTTTTCGTCATGGTTGATTCTGCGCTCCTTTGCGTTTTACAAAATAAAAGGGACACCTACAACACCGTGGTGCTGTCCGATGTCCCTTGCGACTGATTTTATCGTTGTCCGCCAACCTCAGGCCCCTACGTCCTGCATCTCTTTCGGGTTTTATCGTTGCCCGCCAACCTCAGGCCCTTACGTCCTGCATCTGATCGGATTTTAGGTGTCAGCCACACCAGCGGAATGACGTCCGCTTTCCTATCTATATTATATTCGATTTTCGTTCAAATAGCAATGGACTTTGCAAAGATGATTCTTTAATTTTTTGCAAACGGCTGCTGAATCCTCAATCTTCCATTCTGCCGTGGTCACAGCCGAGGGAAAGATAATGCTCTATCCCTCCACCCAGTACAAGCTGTGCATACTCCAAGGGCTTATTGTAGAGCAGCCAGTCCAGCTCCGCCCGTTGTGCCGGGGTGTTGCCGTACTCGTCCTCCACGGCGATGCAGTCGATGGCAAGGGTGGTGCTATCCTCGAACCGGGCTTCCACCCGGTTGGTGTCCATATTGAAGCGGCAGGTAAGCAGTTTATTCATGGTGAACCTCATTTCTACATCAAATGGTGTCTGTTTGGATGTCCTAAACCCTGCCATAAAACCGGTGGTTGATTTGTCCATTGGGCTTTGTTTTGCCCGTCTGCACATTTTTTGCACACTTTTTTTGCACACCTGAATAGCTGGATAACGGTTGCAAAGCATTACGCTGTATGCAAATAATGCGGTGCGTGCAAAGACATGCTTTACGATGATACGATAAAAATAACGTTTCTTCGAACTTTTGAAATTTGACGAATGATGCACCTTGGATTCTTTTTAATCAGAGGGCCAGGGATTCGAGTTCCCTCGAGCGCACCAAAGGAAAACCCACGATTCACCGTTTCAAATGCGGCTTGGATCGTGGGTTTCTTTTTGTTATATCCGCCCGGCGGGGCTTGAAAAGTGCGACAGAAATGCGACAGCTTCAAAGGGGCTTTGTGCGCATACCGGAGCACCTGCCGGAGGATTTAATTAAAAATGAATGACGTGGGGGCATCTGGCGGGCTGAGGGGACTCTAAACTGTTCTGAACCCTTATCCCACTATGGCCAGCGTGAAAAACGCCGCCGCACGGTTCAACGTGACACCCGAATATGTCCGCAAGCTCTGCCGAACGGGCAAGATCTGCTATACGGCCATCTCAAGCCGAAAGTGGTTGGTCAACATGGACACGCTGGCCCAGTTCTTCGCACAGGGAGAGCCGGTCAGAGAGGATTCGCAGCAGGTCACGAACGGCCTCGTGCTGGACTCAGACATGCTGCTGGATGACCTGATCGACCGCTGGTTTGAGGAATACGCCAACAAGCAGCTGAAGGCCAAGACGCTCTACGATTATAGAAGGATGCGTGGCCGGATCAGTGCCGGACTCGGGCATCTCAAGGTGTCCAAGATCAAACCGGCGCATGTGATGGCGTTCTACAACAATCTGGAAGAGAAGGGTGTTCGCCGGGACAGCCTACACCGCCACGAAATCCCTTCTGAAGCTGCTCCCACATGGAACCCGGGGTGAACTGGCGAAACAGGCCGAGATCGGTCAGGACACCATGCGGATGGTCTATGCAGGTAAGAACGTCAGCCGAAAGACGGCGGAAAAAAGTATCTGCTGTGGTGGGGCTGACCTTCTCAAAGGCGTTTGTGGAGCATACCCAAAAGGATGGGAAGCTGAACAACAACACCGTCATCCGCTATCAGGCCATGCTCTCCAGCATCTTTAAGAAAGGTGTCCAGTGGGGATTGATCAACGAGAACCCGTGCTCCCGTGCATAACATCCCAAAGCCGAGGAAAGCGACGTTCGGGTACTGACGGAGGAAGAGATTCCAAAGCTGCTGGATGCCCTCTCGGATGCACCGCCGCAGTACAGCGTGATCACTCAGCTGGCCTTGCTGCTTGGTGCCCGGCGGGGTGAGATCTGCGCCCTGCGCTGGTCTGACATTGACTTTGAGAAGGGAACGCTTTCCATCAAGCGGACGGTCCAGTCCATCCCCGGGATAGGCCTTGTGTTCAACACACCGAAAACCAGACGAGGCAAGAGGTGCCTGCGCATTGGAGCGGATTGCGTGGAACTGCTGCAGGAGTACCGGCGATACCAGAAAGCGGAGAGATTCCGGATCGGTTCAGCGTGGGTGCGTAAGGTCACACTGGAAAATGGCAAAGTGGTGGATAATGATATGCTATTCACGAAATGGAATGGAGAGCCGATGGACCCGGATATTATCTCGTCCTGGTTCCCGAAGTTTCTGGAAACACACGATCTCCCGGACGTGAACTTTCACAGCCTTCGCCATTCGAATGCCAGCATCCTGATTGCGGCACATGTACCGATCACAACGGTCTCCGGGCGGCTTGGACACGCACAGACCTCCACCACGCTGAACTACTACGCATCGGCCCTCCAACTCGGCACACATCTTCTCCACAAGGAAGGGGTCGTCCGTGCAATCGGCAGGCTTGTCCTTGGTGGTCAGGATATGAGCAGCCTTGTGGAGTGTCTCGGTTTCACTGCAAAAGGCCCCACACACCGGCATTGATCGGTATGCAGGGCATATTTGCGATTTGAGGGGAAATTACAGGGCGATCATTGTGTTACAGGTGCCAGCTCATACACACGGTCGAACTGCGCACGGCGCGCTGCCGACAGGTGGTGGCTGATGAGGATCAGTGTCAGGTCGGGATTGGTAAGCAGGCTCTTTTCCACAAGGTCGGCGTTTTTCTGATCCAGCGCACTGGTGCCCTCGTCCACCAGCAGGATGGAGCGATTGTGAATCAGGGCACGGGCAATGGCGACACGCTGCTTCTGACCGCCGGAAAGATTACTGCCATCCTCACCTACAACGGTGTCAAGGCCATCGGGCATGGCGGCCAAATCTGCGGCAAGGGCACTGCCCTGAATGGCCGCATGCAACTGCTCTTCCGAGAAATCTTCACCCAGTGTGATGTTCTCCCGAATCGTAGTATTGAACAGGAACACATTCTGCTCAATGTAACTCATCTGTTGCTGGAGCTGAGCGGGTGTAACGGTGTGAATGTCCACATCGTCAAACGAAATCGTACCGGTATAGTCCGGCAGCCAGCCCAAAAGCAGCTTGAGCAGATTTTCCGCAGCCGGAGGGGCCTGTCAGGGCATACTTTTTGCCCTTTTCAAAGCGGAAGGAGGCATCTTTCAGGATGGGCTTTTTCTCATCATAGCCGAAAGAAACTCTATCTACCGTAATGGAGGCTTTCAGCGGTGACATAGGAGCAACCTCTTCCGATTTGGAATCAGTATCGACCGTTGGCAGCTTGCCAAAGTAAGGCTTGCTGGCTGAGAGGGAGAGACGCAAACCGGCCAAACTGTTAAAGCCGTTTGCCACGCCTCCGATCAGATTGACACCACCGGCAAGTGTGCCTGTGGTGACAAGTCCCATGCTGGTCAGCACAGCAATCAGCACAAGCGAGCCGAGCTGAAGTGCGACGTTGATAAAGCCAATCAACGCCTCCATGCGAGATTTACCATAGCTCAGCTGGCAACTGGGCTTTTCAATGTCATCGCTGATCCTATTTCCCTGCTGGAGAAAGAGATTTCCTCTGCCAAAAAACTGGAGTACGTCAAAGCCTGTCAGAAGGTCCTTCAAATGGTTGATGGCGGCAGTCTGCTGCACACCGCAGCTTTGCCCCAGTAGTTCCAGCTTCTTCTGGAACAGTTTTGGGGAAAGCCAAAGAACAACTGCTGTGATCACGGAAAAAACAACCAGCGACCAATGCAAAAAGGCAAGTCCCAAAATGCTGAACACGATCTGCGCAATTCTGCCTACACAGCCGAAGAAGGGAATCCACGTAAGCTGTTCTAATTGCTTCATATCATTGGTCAGCCGGGCGAGATATTCTCCGGTGTCGGACTGATGAAAATCGGTATGGCTCTTGCGCAGGAAGGAGTGATACAGCCCATCTCGCACCGTATTGTTCAAAGCGCGAAATTGTTTTGGCCTGACAATGCTCCTGTAAAGCAGTAAAAAGAAAATAGCCTCCCCAGCAGGTCAGATCAACTGCCGTCCAAAAGATAGTACTCCGCAGATCCAGCAATACCACGGCATCAAAAATCTTCATCAAGGCAAGCTGAATCAGAGCCTGAGCACCATAGGCGATGATGGCAAACAAGCAGGTGAGGGTACTGAGCCTCCATTGCTTTTTCAGATAGTGTATCATTGTTTCCTCCATGCGTATGTCAAAGAGCTTAGAATGCATTTCATCTGCTGTTTCTGTATTTTATCACAAAAGATTTCAATTGACCATATCGTCTGGTGTAATAAAAAATTACATGGGACGACAGGTTTTCATAAGAGACGCTTGCACACATGTACAAAATCTAGTATATTACAATTATGGCAATACTAAAGTTTGGAGGGAGCTGCTAAATGCAGAATTACAAATTGGGGGAGTATATCCGCCAGCGGCGTTTGGATCTCGGGTTGACACAGGAGCAGGTCTGTGCAGGCATTTGTGAATCCGTTACATTGTCCAGATTTGAAAACGGAAAACAGACCCCCAGCCGAAATCGAATCAATGCGATTCTGCAGCGCCTTGGTCTGCCGGATGACCGATATTATGCGTTGGTAACACCGGAAGAACTGGAAATAGAAGCACTCAAGAAGGAAATTGTTTCCTGTAATGCGCTAAAGTGCGTTGAGGAGGGCTTTGACAAAATAAGTCGGCTTGAGAAAATTGCAAAGCCGGATGATCAAATCACACAACAGTTTATTCTTCGATCGAAAGTCCTTTTGGGAGGATTGGATAAAAGATATTCAAATGACGAACGGATTCAAATGTTGTTGCAAGCCATTCGGATGACCATACCGGATTTTCAACTGGACAAAATTGAAGACTTTCTCTTTACATTGGATGAAATGAAACTGGTCAATCAAATTGGAAATGCGTATTCTTTGAGCGGTGACAATGAAAAAAGCAGCCGATATTTTCTATCGACTGCTTCAATATATAAGAAAGCATCTTCCGGAAACGGTTACTTCAAACAGGATGCTTCCCTTGGTTTTGTATAATTTTGCCAGATCGTTGGATTTGTAGCAAAAGTATGAGGAAGGCGCAAAGGTGGCAAGATACGGAAAAGAAGCATGTATAAAATATGGACATTATCAGGTGCTTCACTCGTGTTTGGAAATCGAAGCTGAATGCGACTTCTTTCTTGGAAAAAAAAGGAGGAGAGTGTCGAACGCTATCGGGAAGCTTTTTACATTTGCAAAGTCATGGGATATGAAGATGATTTGCAGATTATCCGCACAGAAGCAGAAAAGTATCTGAACATCTTATTTTGAATATCATGTAATGTCGTCCTGCGGTGTGGCGGCATCTGCGGATGGAGTAGGACATTCCGGTTTAGTCCTGTATGTAAACGGTGAATATCGGGATGACTCTGACATTGGCAAGCTGATGCACGACTTCAACTGCACCAGTGCCGATGATATGAATTTTGAGATCCTTGCCGAAAAGCCCCGGTATCTGAAGGAAAATCCGAAAGGAGTGAGCGAAATGTGTAAAGTGATGGAAGACCTGAGAGATGAAAGCTATGCAGAGGGCCGCGCAGAATGTCATGCAGAGGGTCGGGAAGAACAGGCTCAGATGACGGCGAAGAACCTCTATGAGCAGGGTCTGACGATAGAGCAGATTGCAAGAGCGATTGGCTTCAGCATGGAGACAGTGGAAAAGTGGCTCACGCAGAAAGCCGGATAAGAGAATAACCGGAATGGCCAGTATATTGTACGATTTGCGTATGATATGCTGGCTTTTTGTTTGGCAGAAGTCAGAGGCAGTCAGAAGTGGGGGGTGGGGGTAGTTAAAAATCTGGAGCCGGGGGTTATTCTGGCTGAACGGACGGGTTGTCTGTTCTCCCCAGTCCGGGGCAAAATATGGTGGCTGTTCGGAGAAAACACGTTGCAACAAAGAAAAAGGCACTCGATGTTGAAATCGGATGCCTCGTTTTGTTTGTCACGCAAAGTTTTCCCAGACGAGATTTCTCCAAGGCTGCATCTGCTTGAGACGCTCCGGGTGGGTCAAAATCGCTATATCCGGCAGATGTTCGAATCGAATGCCACCCGGCATTACAACCCCCAATGGTAAAAAGCATGTGGTTTCGTTAGGTGGGCACTTATTTTCGTTTTAGAGTGAGGGTCAAGCTTGTGACAATTTGAAGAAATTGTTCCTTTTCGGAACGGTCTGCCACGATTTTAAGCATGACGATGCCGTAGAGTGTGGTGTAAAGAATAACTTCCAACCCGAACGTCAGGAAGGAACCTGTGCGCTCGGATACCAGAAAATGCTTGAGCAGGAGCGCCCCAGTGGTCAGCAAAAGTGTGGCGATGATAATGGGCAGAGTCTCCTTCCAGAATTTCCGGATGTCGAGACCGGCTCGTTTTTGAAAGTACCAGTTCATGATCAGGCCGCTGGTCAGGAACATCGAAATGCCGGTAGAAAGTGCAGCACCGATGATCCCGATCCATTTTGTGAAAAGAATGGTCGTCAGGATGTTCAGGACAGCGCTCAGAAAATAGATCTTTGCACGGAAACCGTACTGCCCCTTGATCTGCAGAATGCAAAGTCCGAGATTCTGCGCCAGATCGATGGAAAATGGAAGCATGACGATGATTGCAACCCAATAGGCTTCTTCGTAGCCTTCTCCGACCCACAGCAGCAGAAATTCACGCCCGAAAACGATGAAGCCGGATAAAACCAGAAGGATGATGTAGAAGGTGATCCGTCCTATCCGGATGAACAAATCCGATACTTTCTGCAGACCGTTTTCTTCTTGATACAAGGCGCTGAGTTTTGGATAAAAAACACCGGAGACCTGTGTGCCGAACTGCATGTACATCATGTAAATTTGAGCGCCGACAGAATAAACGGCAACGACTGCGGTGTTGAACATTCGTCCCAGAATGACCTGATCTGTTTTCCAGAAGATCTGATCCGCAATGCTTCCAAGCAGGATGGCAGCAGAAAGCCCAAGGATATTTTTCACGATCCGGGAATCTTTGGGCTGTTTTGTGATCCGTATTTTTAGTTTTTGGGTCACATAGCCATACCGAATTCCAATGGTCAGGAGGTTCAGAAGGACGATCACCACCGAGACTGTGATTGCATATGGGATCCGGCTGACGCACAAAATGACCAGAAGCGGTTGGATGACCTGCATCAGGATGGATAATATACGCAAAAGGTGTACTTCTCATGCCCGGTAAGCACAGTCAGATAAACCGAACCCTGCAAGGTGAAAGTCATATTTACGAACAGAAGGATCAGAATAGCAATGCTTTCGTTCAGCTCTGAGGTACTGAATGAACCTGCGTAGAAGCTCCGGAAGGCAAACACCACGGAAACTCCGACCAGATCCAGAATGATTGCCAGAAACCGATAGATGCTTCTTGCCATCGACAGGGTCACAGCGGCTTCTTCATGGTCGCTGCGCCCCCAAGGCGTTGCAGTAGTTCCTTAGAATACCGGCCGACACACAGGACTCGAAAACAGTGACATACGAAAAGAATGAGCCGACGATCTGTTACAATCCGTATTCACTTTGTCCGAGAAAGTGCAGGAGAACTGGGACGTAGATCATACTGACAACTACGCTCAGGAACACCTGTATATAGGATAATATTGCACCTTTTTTTCGTTCATTCATGGTTTAGTTATTATTGTTTGATGAATATTCTGATGCTTCTCTTCACTTTGCGAAGTATCGTCCACAGAGAAATATGATCGTTCTTTATTAATTGGAACGAGATGCTTTTTACGATAGTTTCTGTTCTCAAATAGTGATTTCTTCGCCAATTCGGGTATTTTTCTTCAACCCATTCACGTGTTTTTCGGAGCGCCTCTTTATTTCCATCAAAGCTTTCCAGAATACGGATAGAGTTATAAACCAATATATGCAAAATTGCCAGCCACTCTAGCTCGTCGTGGTATTCTTGTATGGGTTCAGTCAGTTGCTGTAGTGCTGTATCAAATGCTCTCACGATGTCAAGCGCTGAATCCTTAGGCGGACTCTGCAATGTACTTCCGGGCCGCCTTACATAATGATATAAGCACTCACCAAGGGTATATTCTTCCCCAATTGCAGCCAGAATTGCTGTCGCAGATGCAAAGTCTTCTCCGATTTTTACTCCTTGTACTAAGTGAATCCCGCACTCACAAAGCGCCCTGCGCTCATAAATCTGCATACATAACGAATCGCTGTACAACAAACCGGTATGCGCACTCGCTTCACTGTATTCTTTGAGCCAACGATCATGCTTTTCCAGAAGAACTCCATTTGGTGAACGGACATCATAATTAAATGCCAACACTTTCGGATGATATTTTTTCAATAGAGCAATGATTTTATCCAATACAATCGTATCGACATAATCATCCGCATCCATAAAGAAGATATGCTGTCCATCTGAACGTTCAAGGCCATATTCCCGGGCTGAGTTTTGTCCGCCGTTTTCCTTTTTATAATATTGGATATCCAACGGGGAACTGTCAATCAACTTTTTGGATTTTAGCGCTGAACTCCGGCTTTGAACCATCATCAACAGCAATGATTTCAACTTCATGTGCATGTGCACACTGTAAGGAAGCAAGGCACTTTGAAAAATATTCTTCAGGCGTATTATAAATTGGTATAATTATAGAAAGCGTTTTCATGGTTTCCTCGTATGTGGTTTTATGCCTCCAAAATATCCGCAATCCGCTCACAGGCATGGCCGTCGCCATAGGGATTGCTTGCCTTGCTCATAGCATCATACTCTGCCTTGTCCGACAGCAGACGACTGAATTCCTTGTAAATAGTTTCCTCTTCCGTACCAACCAACTTCAGTGTACCTGCGGCAATGCCTTCCGGGCGCTCGGTGGTGTCACGCATTACGAGAACCGGCTTACCCAGAGAAGGAGCCTCTTCCTGAATGCCACCGGAATCAGTCAGGATCAGATAGCTGCGGCTCAGGAAGTTGTGGAAGTCCAGCACGTCCAGTGGCTCGATGATATGGATACGATCATCGTCACCCAAATACTCCTGCGCAATTTCACGCACAACTGGGTTCATGTGAATGGGATAAATTGCCTTCACGTCCGGATGCTCGTCCATGACCCGGCGGATTGCTTTGAACATGTGCCGCATCGGTTCACCAAGGTTTTCACGGCGGTGTGCTGTAATCATGATCAGACGGCTGTCTTTCGCCCAATCCAGTTCGGGGTGTGTATAATCTGCCCGCACCGTTGTTTTCAGCGCGTCAATTGCAGTGTTGCCTGTGACATAGATGCTGTCCGGGTCTTTACCCTCCTTCAGAAGATTCTGCTTTGACAACTCTGTCGGAGCAAAATTATACTGGCTGATGATGGACACTGCCTGGCGGTTGAACTCTTCCGGGTAGGGGCTGTAAATGTTATAGGTGCGCAGTCCGGCTTCCACGTGTCCGACCGGAATCTGCAAGTAGAAGCAGGCCAGCGCTGTCACAAAGGTGGTAGATGTATCACCATGCACCAGTACGACATCCGGCTTTGCTTCTTCCAGAACGGTTTTGATTCGTTCCAGAATATTGACTGTTACATCAAACAGCGTCTGCTTGTCCTTCATGATGGAAAGATCGTAATCCGGTACAACAGAAAACGCTTCCAACACCTGATCCAACATCTGCCGGTGTTGGCCGGTCACGCATACAATCTTTTCAATGTTTTTGCGCTTCTTCAGCTCATTGACCAATGGGCACATCTTGATTGCTTCGGGGCGAGTACCGAAGACTAGCATTATTTTTTTCACAGCATGGAACTCCTTCCGATTAATACGTTTATTTTTTCTTTTTAACCCACGTTGCTGTTCGACAGATAGCACGGATTAGACCATTAAATTTTGTTTCTGCGACAAAAGCAGCTATATGAACTTGGAGTATATGCGGTATAAAAGGAAAATAATCAATTAATTTTCTGGAAAGTTCGGTCTGGTAAACTTCTTGCTCGGATCGCCACGAACCATTGAAATGATGAATCGTAAGGGTGTTTTTTAGTGAGTTCTGTTTTACCTGTTTCAAAGCTTTTAGGACATAGATAATCTTGTGGGAGCAATGTAAAAGTGCGAATCGTCTGTTTCTGATTGTTTGGAATAAAGCCATATTTTAAACAGATATTTGTAATTCTGACTACATTTGTGGTTTGGTCCAATGAACTATCAGGCAACAGAAAGTGGGCTGTTTTATATTCATTCAGAAACTCTGTGAACATCGGATTGCCTTTTTCGCATGCCATCAGTCCAGTTGGAATAGAATGCTCAGTTTCAAAACCCGAAACTGCATGGTATTGCAGCAGACTGTCCAAAGGAGCAATCACTTCAACATCTGTATCCATGTAGATACCGCCTTCATGAACCATAGCATACAGTCGTGCAACATCACTGACAAATGCCCATTTCTTTGCCTCGTATGCCTCCCGGACATAATCGCAACAATTCAAATCAAAGTTACTCTCGTTCCACTCTTTGATCTCGTAGTCAGGGCAATATTTTTTCCACGAGGCGATACATTTTTGCGCCAGCTCCGGCAGAGGATTTCCACCGAACCAGCAGTAATGGATGACTTTAGGAATCATTTTGTTTTCCTTTCAATATTGTTTATTGCCATATTTTATACGGAACGACGACAATTGAATCTCGCATCAGATACAGTATAAAAAAAGGCGGAAAATACGAGGATGACGTAGAAGTTGATGGATTTTATTCGGGTATATCTATGACTCAATAATTTGCCAAGCATTAGGACCATTAGCCCTTCGAAAAAGAGATTGGTTCTGCCCAAAGTGCTATTGATAATACTCAATGAGGAACAAGCAAATGCCAGCATAATAACACTGCCGACGATGATGTTTTCTTTTTCGGTGAGTATTTTCCAGTTATTGTAGTAGGCTATATAGAAGATAAGGTATAGCGCAACCAAGAGAATGCCGCTTTTCCAGTTCCCGAATGGGCCGGTTACATAACTGCCGCCGTAGAGAACCTGGTACTTTTCTTTGGAGTGTTGGAGAATAAATGGGTAAAGGACGGGCAGTATTATTAAAGCCGCTGACATACACAAAATACCATCCCGTAAAAAACAGAGGGTTTCCTGCAACGTTTCTGCCCATAAAATAGCATCATGACGGGAAGCGCAAAGAGAACAATTACGGTTGGATGGAAACCTATCGCAATAATCATTCCAATCACAAAGCCAATAGGAAATCTTTGAAAGCGTCCCTTATTGTATGGCATTTGAATAGAATAATTCTTTTCAAGGCTGCTATATGAAATCAGAGCAGTAACAATCGCTAGACTTTGCCGTATAATACAGAATGACTGAAGATATAGTCCGGCAAAATAAAACAATGAAAAAGTCAGAATCTTATCACAATGATTTACGTGCAGTGCAATCATAAGAAGCATTGCAAACAGGATGGCAGTTGCAATAAGAAAGCCGCGCTCCTTTAGGCCAAGAACATTCAAAAACTTGCAGTAAATTGCAAAGGTGTACTCTGAATTTGTGAAAGACTCTTTCCATGTTTCGATTCCATGAAGGTTGTACTCGATAATATAATTCACAACATCCGTTCCCACAGATTCGGCCCGAAAAGCTGATATAAGCAACAGCCCAATTGAAATCAGAGAATATCCGATATGGTGCGGCTTTTTCTTAAATAGAAGTACAAGCAAAACAGCTTCTATGCATATGTATATCGTCACAAATTTTACGTTGCTCCTTCGGATAGATTTATTTTCGTAGTTGCATGTATATTTTCATTGCGGACGACGTAATACGAAGCCCCAGTATGGCTGATGTTTTGCGTACAAAAAGTGTTTTCTGTGATTTTCCATATTCTAATACCCATTTATATTCTTTGAGAAATGGATATGAAGCTTTCTTTTCCAACGGTGTCAAACAACTATACTGCCAAACCATAATCGAATACTCATATGCAGCAAAACTCATGGCGTAGCTTTCTAATGTCCCAATTGCTTTTTTATGCAAAGTCAACTTTTCTGCAGACTCTGTCACAAATTTTCCCACGCCATCAAAAGACTTTTTCGTGATCTTATTTGTAATAGAACTGCTTCGTCCCTGACGATAATAATAAAAGTCGATGGGCAATGAATCAAATTGCTCTGCTTTTAGAATGCAGTCTCGCATAAATCCGAGATCTTCGCTGATTCTTCTATCTTTTGGAAAGTCTAGTTTATTCTGTGTGAGGAAGGCTCTTCTGAAAAGTTTTCCACATGCGCTTCCAGGATATTTGTTCATTTCAGAAAGATACTTTACTGCATTCAGCTTTCCTTTGCATAGCATTTCATGTGGTATTGGCACATCCAAAAGTTCTTTTCTCCCATTTGGGAAGAGCTTCCATGCATTCATAAAACAAATATCCGCACTGGATCCTTCGATCCATGACAATATCTTCTGAATGCTGTTATTTCCAATAAAAGTCATCTGAATCGACAAATGTTATATATCGACCTGTTGCAAACCGCAGCCCTGTATTTCTTGCAGCAGAAAGTCCGCCGTTCTCCTGATGAACAACAATAAGCTCTTTGGATTGCGCCGCAAATTTATCGCATAGTTTTCCAGAGTCATCTGTCGATCCGTCATCAACAAGAATTACTTCAACCTCAGGTGTTGATTGATCTAGAATACTTTTTACGCATTGCTCCAAATAAGCCTCGACATTGTATACTGGGATGATAATGCTTAGAGCTTTTTTCTTCATACCGCACTCTTTTCTAACACAGTCGTATAGACTTTCCTCATGCATTCGCTGACATTCTTCACATCGAACTGCTCCAGCGCTTTTTTATTCTGGGCGCATTCCTGGTCAACCTGTACTCCATTTACAGCATTCTGCATCAACTGGCACAATGTACTTTCATCCGATGACTCAAACAGATACCGACTGTCTGGCAGCAGGTCTACATTTCCACGGATGCGGCTTGCAATGCAGGGTAGGCCAGCAGCCATTGCTTCCATCAAAGCCACTGGCAGTCCTTCCTGTTTGGATGGAAATACAAAAGCATCCGCACATTTCAGCAGTTCATAGATGTCATTCCGGAAGCCAAGCAAATGCGCTCTGTCCGATATCCCAAGTTCTTTAATCAAGGCAGTTAAGTGCTCCTTTTCTCTGCCACTACCACAAATTAAAAGTTGTGCCCCCGAAATGTTTGATTTTGCAAAAGCTCTGATCAAGAGCTCATGACCGTTCCGTGGAATCAATTCTCCCACAGTGAGGAACGCAAACGCATCCTCCGGGATGCCCAGTTCTTTTCGCTTTGTAGCTCGGTCCACCTGCATGGAAGAGATCTTCTTCACATCCACGCCGATTCCGGGTACATAGTACGCCTTGCCACGCAGGGGGAATTTCTGTGCGGCAGCGTAATCCTCCTGATTGATGGTGATCTGGGCATCGGTATAGCGGGCCAAAAAAGTCTCGGCGGTCTGGTAGATCAGCCGGTTTTTCAATGGACAGCCTTTGTAGAAGTGGAAACCATGGGCTGTATAGAGTACCGGTGCCGTGTGTGCGGCATTGGCAGCCAGACGGCCAACAACGCCACCCATAGGGGTATGACAATGCACACCCACAAAATGCTCTTTTTTTTTTAGCAGTGATTTCAGCGCCCGATATGCGTTCAGGTTTTCTCTCAATCGCAAAGGTGAACGTTCAATCGGAATTGAGTGGCAGATCACACCGTGTTCCTTCAAGGTGTTTTCAGCGTCTGCACGCATAGTTTCGCCGTCAAAATTCGTTGCACAATGGACCTCGTACCCAAGTTTCTGCAGAATCTGGATATCATTCAATTCAAACTGGACTAAAAAACGTCCATTGTGCGTTACAAAAAGTACCTTTTTCATATTTCCTCACATCATCGGCAATTTATTCTCGTCTGTGCATTCAACTTGCCTATTTTGCACCAGCTGACTTTCCCGCAGCAGCACAATACTTTCCTGCCGGAACTCCGGATCAACCTTTCCATCCACGACACCCTTCCGGCCCAGCACCACCAGAACGCTCTTCCAGATGACCTTCAAATCAAACTTCAGGCTGACATTCTGGACGTACTCACGGTCATAATAGACCTTATCGTAGATATCCACCGTATCCCGACCGTTGACCTGTGCCCAGCCGGTGATGCCCGGTGTCACTTGATATACACCGTACCATCGACGCAAAAAACGAATCTCACGCTCGGTATATACCAACGGGCGGGGGCCAATCAAGCTCATTTCCCCCTTGACCACATTCACAAATTGTGGAAGTTCATCAATACTGGTGTCTCTTAGAAAGCGCCCAAGTCTTGAAATATATATTTGTGGGTCGGCCAAGTCGCCTGTTGCCACATTTTTTTTGGTGCAGAGCTTTTCATTGTCCGGAATTTAATGATGTTGAAGCAATGTGCATTTTTTCCAACACGCTTCTGCAAAAAGAAAACAGGCTCATCAGGTGCACTGATTTTCTGTGCAATGCTCACGATCAAAAACAGCGGTGAAAGTATTACCAGAGCAATCCCCGCAAGAATCCGGTCGATGACAGAGCGCACCACAAGATAATGCTTTTGCTTATCCGTCATCCGAACATAATATTCACCAAAATCCACATGATACTTCGTTTCTTCTAAATTCACCATTTTTCCTCACACGTTTTTATTCCGCTTATATAATAAGGAAGATTCCTGTGCAACAATTTTTACCAATTGAGTTCCTGTCTGTATTTTGAAGATGTGCTCACTGGGAGACAGTCAAAAATGACCGCATCCGAGTGGTTCTCTGTGAGTTTGAACGCAATATTGACTCTTACCGGTGCTGGCCGGATAAATGACAGTGGTCTTGCCATACTGCTTCTATCGGCTCTATCGCCGCTGGGGAGGTCCTCTCATTATGCTCAAGACAGCCGCAATGCCACATGCGCACACTCCTGCCGCAATCAAGGAGTATCTTCCATTTGAATCGTTGAGGGCATAGTCTGATTTTTTCTGCGACATCGTGATTTATTTCAACCTGTAACTCCTGTCCGACCCTTTATAAAGCCTGCGTGTAATGCGCTCCAGCTCCTGTCTCATACGGTTCAGATCAGAGTGAACATATCGCTGCAGCGTAATCGTTGCATTGGAATGGCCTAACAGTTCGCTCAAGGTTTTGATATCACATCCAGCCTGCAGGCAGGTCGTAGCGAACGTATGACGCAGAACATGTGGGTGAATTTTTCGGATCCTGGCCTGATTCAGGTAACATTGGATGCTCTTGCGGGAACAGCGTGGTTCTACAGGCCGTTCCTCGTTCCCGGAGAGAAACCATGTGGTATCGCTGTATTTTCTGTGCAACTTGCGTAGAGTTCTCAGCAACGGCTTCGGAAGCGGAAGTTCACGGTTAGAATGCTGTGTTTTGGGGGTCTGGATCACAACTTTTGTATGACCATTCCCACAACAGATTCGGCAGACGGTGCGCCGGATCGTTACTATGCCTTCATCAAAATCAAAATCCCCCATTGCAGGCCGCAGACCTCCCCGATGCGCAATCCAAGTTCCATTTGCAGAAGCATCCCGATTTTACGGGTGGTTGGTTCTGATAAAAGAAAATCCCGGAGAGAATCCTGTTCTGTCCGGGTCAAGGGCTGTGGTTCTGGCTTCTGTGTGTGTGGCAGTTTGACGCATATCTCGATGGGCGGCATGAGGTGCAGATGTGCAGCATACTTGCAGATTCGTCGTAACATCCCAAAACATTCTTGTGCCGAGGATGCGCCAAGTGGCTTGTGACTCCGGTCTGAGGGCAATAGAATTTGAAGAAAAAGACGTTCCAGTAAAGAATCCGTCATGCTCGAAACTAGCAAATTGTCCAAAACTGGAAGAAGATATTTGTGCAGAGTATACTGGTAGTGGGCATAGGTGGATTCTTTGATCCCCTGCCTGAGAGAAGCAAGCCAAAGCTCCGTCAGCTCAGAAAAACGCATTGACTTCCCGGAAAGCTGATAGAATCCGGACAGAGCTTTCTGCTTGATCAGCTCTTCCCGGACTTCGCGGTACGCATACCCATACAGGTACCCCCATACGGGCTTTCCTTCGGCGGTGCGCCCTTTGATATAACGCCCCTCCCAGCGGCCGTCCTTTCGCTCATGGATGTTTTCTCCTCGTTTTGCCATCTGAATGCCTCCCTTTACTTGACTCTTGTCTGACTCCTTGTGCGCAAAGAAACGCTTCCGCAATTTCCACAAATTGCATTTCTTGCCTAAAATCGGATAAAATTGCATTAGAATGTTGTTTTTTCTCCGTCAATTTGGAATGATACAAGGTATTTCTATTGAAGTGCTGGTAAATTCATGATAAAATAAGGCGAGAATTGGTACAAGGCGAAAAATAAGAGGTATCTTCCATGATTCAAATGGAGGATACTCCTTGATTGCGATAGGAGGAGTATGAGGCTTTGTTGGATGCTGTTGAAGCAGTGGAAAAAGCTTGACCCACGGCAGCATCAGGAAGGCTGATGAGAACCAAAGAAAACAATTGAAGGAGTTATTGGGGTACTATGTCAAAATTTCAGCACGATGTAATGCTAAAGTTCGTGAAAGTGATTGATCTGATTATGATCACAATTCCGTTTGCACTTTGTTGGGAGCTGTATTATTCGTATCAGGTCTATGCAAAGTTTGGTTGGAAGGGCAACTGGGCCATGATCGGTCTGTTTGCGGTGTTGTTCTTCCTGCTGGGAAAAGTCTACGATGCGTTCTGGATGTCTTTGCAGCGTATTTCGGAGTTGATTTATGGGCAAGTGCTGGCGGCAATGGCGACAGACGGCGTTCTGTATATCGTGATCTGCCTGATGTCCCGGCGGCTCTGCAATATTCTGCCGGGTATCGCGGCGATTGCAGGACAGGTCGTGATGGCAACCCTGTGGGCAAAATGCGCCCATAGCTGGTATTTCCGGACTTTTCCGCCTCAACCCACCGCAGTGGTCTACGATGTCCGGCATGGTCTGGAAAAGCTCATCAATGAATATGGCCTCTCGCAAAAAATACGATGTCAAGATGACATTGAACGTTGAGGAATGCCTGAACGACCTGAGTCTGCTGGATGGAATGCAGAGCGTGTTCATCAGCGGTGTCCACAGCCATGAGCGCAATATCATCCTAAAATACTGTGTGGGACAGGGCATCAATGTGTTTGTGATCCCTCGTGTGGGAGATGTGATTATGAGCGGTGCCCAGCCGATGCATATGTTCCATCTGCCCATGCTGCGTGTGGGTCGCTATATGGCAAGCCCGGAATTTCTGTTTGTGAAACGGGTAATGGACATTGTGATCTCCCTGATTGCGCTGATCGTTCTCAGCCCGCTCTTTCTGATCACAGCCATTGCGGTGAAATCCGATGGCGGCCCCGCGTTCTATAAGCAGGTTCGTCTGACCAAAGACGGCAAGCAGTTCGAAATCCTCAAGTTCCGTTCTATGCGGGTGGATGCAGAAAAGGACGGCGTGGCCCGCCTTTCCACCGGTGATAAGGATGACCGTATTACCAAAGTAGGCCATATTATCCGTGCCTGCCGTTTGGATGAACTTCCTCAGCTGCTGAATATCCTCAAGGGTGACTTGTCCATCGTCGGCCCCCGCCCGGAACGCCCTGAGATCGCTGCCCAGTACTGCGAAGAGATGCCGGAGTTTGCACTGCGGCTACAGGCAAAGGCTGGTTTGACCGGTTACGCGCAGGTCTACGGCAAATACAACACCACCCCCTACGATAAGTTGCAGATGGATCTGATGTATATTGCCCATCCCAGCCTGATCGAGGATCTGAAAATCATGCTGGCGACCGTCAAGATCTTGTTTATGCCGGAAAGCACGGAAGGTGTGGCAGAAGGTGCGACCACGGCGATGGAACAGGAGACGAAGTGATGCAGAATGATTTTGGTCTGATCAGTATCATTATGGCAGCGTACAATGCTGAAACGATTGAACAAGCGATCAACTCAGTCTTGAGCCAGACGTACCCTGATTTCGAACTTCTGGTTGTGAACGACTGTTCGACAGATAAAACCGCAATGTTGGCTGAAGCAATCGTGAAAAAAGATGGTCGGGTTCGGTTGATTTCGAATGAGAAGAACAGCGGCGTTTCTTACACCCGGAAACATGGGCTGGAAGAAGCTAGCGGTGAGTGGGTCGCTATTCTTGACAGCGATGATGCGTGGGCACCGGAGAAACTGGAAAAGCAGATCAAGCTTCAAAAGAAAACAAATGCAGACCTGCTGTTTACCGGATCGGCTTTCATGGATGCGGATGGAAAACCAATCGACTGGTATCTAGCTGCTCCTGCAGAAGTTACCTACCGGCAGCTGTTGAAACAGAATGTCTTATCTAATTCTTCTGCGCTTGTCCGTAAAGAGCTATATGCAAAGTACTATGCGGTAGGCGATGGAATGCATGAAGACTTTGCGATGTGGCTCAACATCCTGAAAGATGGACGAAAGGCTTATGGTGTAGATGAGCCGCTGCTCATTTATAGAATTGCAAAATCATCGAAGTCGGGCAACAAGTTCAAGGCTGCAAAGATGAATTGGAATACATATCGGTATATCGGATTGAACCCGATAGAGGCCGCATATTATGAGGGCTGGTACATGATAAAAAATGTGATTAAGTACACGAACGTGAAAGTCTCCGGGGGGGGTAACACAGAGTAACCCTCATAGAAAAATCTATGTTGTTAATTCCGCCGCACCTGCACTGTATGGATGCAAACAGTGGAGGGCGGCATGAAAAACAGCATTCTGATTTCTGTCGTGATGCCGAACTACAATGGTCACCGTTTTGTAGAGCAGGCAATCGACAGTGTACTTAATCAGACTTACCCCAATTTCGAGCTGCTGGTAGTAGATGACTGCTCGAAGGACGATTCGTTGCAGCTTATCCAGCAGAAGGCACAGAGCGATGACAGAATTAGGGTAATTGCATTGGAACACAATGCTGGCGTGGCCAATGCCCGAAATGTCGGTATTAAGGAGGCTAAGGGAGAGTTCATCGCTCTTCTGGATAATGACGACCTGTGGACCGAAGACAAGCTGGAGCGCCAACTTGCACTAGCGAGAAATGGCGCAGATATTGTCTATTGCTCTTATGACTTTATCGATGAACAAAACAACCTCATTAAGAAGCCTTTTATCGTTCCGCAGCAAACGAACTTTAATAAAATGCTGGTGTCAAGCGTTATTAGTTGCTCAACGAGCTTTATCAAGACGGAACTGATGCAGGGGCATCCTTTCAATGCGGACTTTTACCATGAGGATTATGTCCTGTGGATGGAGCTGCTCAGGGTTTGCCCGACTGCATACGGTGATCCGAAAGTGCTGATGCATTATCGACAGGTTAGCGGATCGAGATCAAATAAGAAGAGCAATGCGGCAAAGGAACGGTGGAAAATATATCGTAAGGCACTAAAACTCAATGCAGTAACAAGTGCATGGGCATTTATGAGATACGCTGTGAAGGGTGTAGTCAAGTATTACTTGTAAGGCGTCGAGAAGTTGAGGGTTTTAAATGAATGTTTTAATTATAAGTCAACCTGTCTTAAGCTACTCGAATAATATGGGAAAGACACTAATGGCATATTTTAGTGCATTTCCCGCAAACAATGTATCACAATTTTTTTTTACGGCAGGGAGAGCCAACCAATACAGATGTATGTGAAAACTATTATCGCTTTTCGGATTTAGACGCAGTGAAGTCTATTTTGAATCATAAAATTCGGGGAACTGTTTTTGATAAAACCCAAATTGTTCCCCCGGTTGTGGATGAACCGGAAAACATCAAACTTGATGATGCTTACAAATTGGGTGCCGCACACAAAGCATGGATGCTTCTTGCACGGGACACGATTTGGAAATTAAGTAATTGGAAAAATAAGAAACTCTTGGCGTGGCTGGATTCTATGAACCCAGACATTATATTTCTAGCACCGGGAGATGGTGCATTTTCATATCGATTAGCTGATGAAATTGCACGGTATTTGAGTAAACCTCTTGCTGTAGTTTGTATGGATGATTACTTTATAAATAATCGAAATAAAGGCGAGCTTCTCGGCGGGATTCGACAGAAGCTGTTTATGAACGTGGTTAATAAAACCATACAAAATGCAGCTGCAATTTTTACAATATGTGATGAGATGAATAAGGCATATACCAATCTTTTTTCACAAGCAGTGCGTTACTCTGCATACCTCTGCAGATAACAAAAGTATGGTATTAAAATCGGATGCTAGCAGAGTATCCTATATTGGTAATCTAAGTTGTGGAAGATATAAGACTCTACTTGAATTGGGACGAGCAATTTCTGAAATCAATGATGATACCCTGACGAAAGTTATAGATGTGTATTCAGGCTCTAAGGAAGCAGAATACATTAGCCCGTTAAAGAATGCACCGGGAATTAACTTCCGAGGGGCGATTCCAGCAGAACAAGTACCAGAAGTTATGAGTGAAAGCGTGATGGTTATCCATACGGAGTCGTTTGATCCTGCAATGAAAGAGTTGGTACGATTTTCAGTATCAACTAAGATTGCAGAGTCTTTAATGTACGGTCCATGTTTACTTGCCTATGGTCCAGAGGGAATCGCATCAATCGATTATCTGAAAGAAAATAATGCCGCATATGTGATTTCAAGGCCGGAAGATCTGGAAAAAGGTCTCGAGGAGATTTTGACAAATAAGGAATTACGGGAGCAGATTGTAAGAAATGCCAGAGCATTGGCGTTGAAAAATCATAACGCAGATGTAAACCCTCGAAAGGTTCGTAAATGGCTGCAAGAAGTGGTGGATAAGTCACAAAATGAAAGTTCTACAAATTAATTGCGTATACGACTATGGAAGCACTGGAAAAATCACGAGAGATATCCATAAAAACCTGCAGAAAAATGGATTTGACAGTGTTGTTTTATATGGACGTCGTCAGAAAGTACAGGAAGCAGGGGTTTATAAAACCTGTACAGAGTTTGAGGCGAAGGCATGGAATGTTCTGTCCCGGCTGACAGGTCAGCCGTATGCTGTGACACCATTTGGAACACTGACACTGTTGCACCGATTGGAGCGGGAAAAACCGGATGTGGTGCATCTGCAGTGCATCAATGGTTACTTTGTGGATATCTACCGACTTTTAAATTATCTGAAAAAGAATCATATTCCAACCGTTTTAACGCTTCATGCTGAGTTTATGTATACCGGAAATTGCGGGTACGCATTTGAATGCAATGAATGGAAGACTGGTTGTCATAATTGCCCAAATCAAAAAGAAGCAATCAATTCCACCAGAAAATGAGCAGCTGCGTGGAACTGGAAGAAGATGAAAGGAGCATTTGAAGGGTTTGATGACCTGATCCTTTGTCCGGCTTCGAATTGGGTGGGAGAGCGAGCGGCACAGTCGCCGGTACTGAGGCAGTATCCAATCCGCACCGTATTAAATGGAATTGACACAGATGTATTTCATTATCGAGAAAAAGAAGCGCTGGTTCTTCGAGAGAAACTAAATGTTGGCGACCGCAAGATGATCCTTCATGTGACGGCAAGCTATATCAACCCTGTAAAGGGCGGAAAGTTTATCACGGAACTGTCCCAACGGTTGGATTCCGAAAAGTACGTGGTTGTTGTTGTGGACGGATTGAATAACCCGCCCCCGAAAGAATTTTGCGGTATCTATTATGGTCGTGCAAATGGACAGGAGGAGCTTGCGGCGTTCTATTCTGCAGCTGATGTGATGGTATTGACAAGCTATCGTGAATGCCTTCCGACCACTTGTCTGGAGTCACTTTGCTGTGGCACAGAAATTGTCAGTTTCTATTTTCATGGAGATGAAGGCGAAGGAAGCTTCCCAGAAAAATACGTGCATTTTATTCCACATGGTGATATGGAACAGCTTACTGACACTGTGAAAAATGTATCTGAACATCATGAAGAAAAAGAAAATTTGTTGTGAGGCTGGTCAAAAAAATATTTTCTCAAAAAGTAATGGTGGAAAATTATGAGAAAATATACAAAAAGATTTTGGAGCAGAGTACGGATTAAAATATGATTCCTTATTATGGATTGATTTTATGGACAGGAATCCTTTATGGCGGGATAAAACACGTCCGACTGAAAGATAAAAAGAAGACTTTTTGTCTGTCTGGCTTTTTTGTCAACCGTGTTACTGCAGAGTCTCCGTGCGGAATATGTCGGTGGAGATATGGTACAGTATCTTCGGGGATATACAGCCAGTGCCCGGGGCGGATGGCTCGATCCCGTTTTTAACTTTGAGCTGATTTTTCGTATCCTGATTCATACACTGGCTGTATTTCATGTGCCAAGGCAGGGGTTTATTGCTATCATGTCTGTGCTATGTCAGGCCCCAGTTTTCTACTTCTTTTACAAAAGAGCAAAAAATCCGTGCTTGAGCATCTTGATCTATTTTACATTCGGCTTGTTTACGTTTTCCTTCTCAGGAATCCGGCAGATGATTGCAATAGGTCTGTTTTTGCTGGCTGTACTCCAAGCGGAGGATGAGCAGTGGCTCAAATTTACAGCATTGATTCTTTTGGCAGCAATGTTCCATAAGTCTGCGCTGATTGGGATAGTTGTATGGCCGCTTTCAAAAATCAAAGTCAAAAATCATATCGTTCATTTTTTGATGCTTGGAGCATTTATAGTTGAGATTTTCATGGCACCGGCCATTATACAAGTCGCTGCGACACTGTTTGGCAGCTATAATACGATCCAGTTTACAGGAGCATACGCCTGTTTCTTATTGTATGCTCTGATCTGGTTTATGAGCTCCCTTCTTATTCGATGTGATGCCCCGTGGAACCTGTATATAAATTGTATGTATCTAGCTGCGGCAATCCAATGCTTGGGCCTTTATCATATGAATATTGGCCGGGTGGGGTATTACTTTGCTTTCTTTGAATGCCTTTTGATTCCTGAAATGATTGAAAAAACAACCCGATCGAGAGAATTGAAACTTATGCTTTACGTTGGATGTGTGGCGTTCTGCCTGCTGTACTTCTACAAGAATACAGGCTGGGGATATCTGGGAGTCAGTCCGTATGTTCTGTTCTGGAAATGAAAGCAGAAGAAAGGGATAAGACAGTGAAAATTACATTTATATCAAATTTCCTTGGCCCGCATCAGCTTCCATTCTGTAAGGCAATGGTGAATCGTTTGGGCGAGGATTTCAAATTTGTTGCCACTGAGCCGATGACGGAGGAACGCATCAAATTAGGCTGGAGTCTGGATAAAGATACATACCCATTTGAGATAAAAGCAAATGAAAGCAATGAGCTGCAGAAAAAAGCTGAACAACTGGCTATTGAAAGCGATGTTGTGATCATTGGAAGTGCGCCGGATTCCTATATTATCCCACGTCTGAAAAGGAATAAACTGACTTTCAAATACAGTGAGCGCCCATTGAAGAAGGGCATCCATTGGAACAACCTTGCGCATATCATTTGCGGGATGTGGCTTCATCACGGACGATTCCAGTCCAAACCGCTTTATATGCTGGCAGCAAGTGCCTATACTGCAGACGATTATGCTCGTTTTGGCTGTTATCGTGGAAAATGCTACAAATGGGGATATTTTCCGGAGGCAAAAAAATATGATCCGGATGAGCTGATGAAAGGAAAACTGTCGGCTGCATCAGATGGTCTGAAGCGCCCGTGCGTTTCCATCCTGTGGGCGGGAAGATTGATCGGATGGAAACACCCGGATGCTTCCATTCGGCTGGCGGAGTCTCTCAAGGAAAAAAGGTTATTCTTTCAAAATGACCCTTATTGGTACGGGTGAAATGGAAGAACAGCTCCATAACATGATTAGAGATAAGAGCCTGGAAGACTGCGTGGAAATGCCTGGCGCTATGAAGGCGAGTGAAGTCCGTTCCTATATGGAAAAAAAGCCGATATTTACCTCTTCACCAGTGATTTCAATGAAGGCTGGGGCGCGGTTCTGAATGAATCTATGAACAGCGGCTGCGCAGTTGTGGCAAGCCATGCGATTGGATCGGTTCCGTTTTTGATCAAGGACGAAGAGAATGGTCTGATCTATGAAAACGGAAACCAAAAGCAGCTTGAACAACAGGTTTGTAGATTGATGGATGATGCCGAGTATCGCATGAAGCTTGGATTGAATGCTTACCATACAATAGCAGATTTGTGGAATGCAGATGTGGCGGCAGAAAGACTGATTGATTTGTGCGAAAATATAATATTTGCCAAGAAAACTAAAAGTCCATATGAAAATGGAATCTGCAGCGAAGCGAAGGTGATGGAAAATGATTGGTTCGGTAAATGATTCGCTTGTAAGCATTATTGTGCCGATTTATAATGCGGAAAAATATTTGGATAGTTGTATTCAGTCTGTGCTGAGACAAACATATACAAACTGGGAATTGATTTTGATTGATGATGGGAGCACAGATAAATCAGGGCGAATAGCGGAAGAATATGGATTTGCTGATGAACGGATAACAGTTTTTCATCAGAAAAATTTGGGGGTTTCATTGGCTCGAAATCAAGGAATTGATGAAGCAACTGGAAATTATGTTGTATTTCTCGATGCGGATGATGAGCTTATTGAAGACTGCTTGGCAAAGACGGTAAACATTGCAGAAGAGACGAATGCGGATGTTGTTGCTGGAAGAAGTTGTGAGAATCAGGAACTTTTTCAAGACAGAATAATTTGGACTGGTGCAGAAGCTCTTGAAAATTCTCTAAAAGATCACTTGTTTACGTATTCCGCATGTGCAAAATTGATTCGGAGAGAATTTATTGGAAAAACTCGGTTTACTCCAGATATAAGAATAAATGAAGATAGTTATTTTGTATTTCAACTTCTCTGTAAACAAAATGTTTTTGTTTTGACAAACGATGTGATTTATTTTTATCGGGCGAATTCGGAAAGTTCATCTAGGACGGTTTTTTCTGAAAAATATTTTGATATTTTGAAAGTGTCTGATTTGAAGTACAAGAAAATTGAAGAACAATTTCCCCAAATGCATGACCTTGCTAAGAATATGCTGCTGAAGGCAAGAATGAATGTGCTTAGGATTTTGGCTGTTCGTACAAGAGACGAATACCGAGATGTAGAAAAAAAAAACTCTTGGAATATATTCTTGATAATAAAGAAGATTATATTCCATCGAGTAAGGAGTGCAATCAATGGATGTTTATTTTGTCACATCATCTTTTCTATGTGTATAAGTTTGCACATTACATCGTGAAATGATTGCTTAGAGATAAAATTAATGAAAAAAATAAAAAAAATATTTTTAAAAATAAAGTGACGAGAAATGCTAGCTGGATGATTATTGGTCGGATTTACCAGATGAGTCTGTCCTTTGTTGTCAGCATGCTTACTGCACGCTATCTTGGACCATCAAATTATGGCTTGATTAATTATGCATCATCGTTCACATCTTTTTTTTACGACATTTGTGTACTTGGAATCAATTCGGTAATTGTTAAAAATTTCATTGATCATCCAAATGAAGAGGGAAAAACGACAGGATCAGCTATTGGCGTTCGGATGATATCAAGTATCTGTTCAGTTGTTCTTATTATGGTTGCAACACTTTTTCTGGATCGAGAAGAAAGGACAACACATTTAGTAGTATTGTTGCTGGGGTTGGGAGCAATTCCACAGGTTTTTGATACCTTGAACTACTGGTTCCAAGCAAAACTTGAATCAAAATATGCTGCGATAGCATCCGCAATTGGATACACGGTGATGATGGGTTATAAAATCTCATTGCTTGTGTTTCAAAAGAATGTGGTGTGGTTTGCAGCAGCGTCTTCAATCGAATATCTAGTGGTTGCAGTATGCCTTTATTACAATTATAGAAGGCATGGAGGACCATCTCTTTCGTTTTCGTGGAGAAAAGTAAAAGAATTGTTGAATAGTAGCCATCATTTTATTTTGGTTTCACTGATGGTATCGATTTATGGAAGTACCGACAAACTGATGCTAAAGCAAATGATGGATGAGACAGAAGTTGGATTTTATTCAACAGCGGTTACTGTATGTGGTCTATGGTGTTTTATTCTGGCAGCAATCAATGACTCAATGTATCCGGTGATATTGGAGGCATTTGAATCGGATATAAAGCTTTTTGAACGAAAGTGCAGGCAATTATATGCGATTGTGTTTTATACTTCTGCTGGAGTTTCAATATTGTATACAATGTTTGCAAAATACATCATTTTGATATTGTATGGAGAAGCGTATCTGCCAGCAATTACCCCTATGAGAATTGTTACATGGTACATTGCATTTTCTTATTTGGGAGATGCGAGAAATGTTTGGGTTATAAGTTATGACTGTCAAAAATATCTGAAATATCTATATATCGGGTCGGCAATAACAAATGTTGTAATGAACTATTTTCTGATTCCATTGTTTGAGCTTCTGGTGCTGCGTTCGCATCAGTAGTAACACAAATTTCAACAATCATGATTTTTCCACTGTTTATTCGCAAAATGCGACCAAATGTGAAACTTATGCTTGATGCAATTTGCTTGAAAGATGTGTTTTGACTGCACATAGGAGGAAATAAAAATGTCTGCATTTGATAACGCAACCCTTATGATTACTGGTGGTACCGGTTCTTTCGGCTCCACCGTGCTGAAGCACTTTCTGGATTCTGATCTCAAGGAAATCCGCATCTTCTCCCGCGATGAGAAGAAGCAGGACGATATGCGCCATGAGCTTCAGGCAAAGCACCCGGAAGCAGCCAAGAAGGTCAAGTTCTACATTGGCGATGTCCGCAATCCTCAGTCTATCCGTGATGCCATGCCCGGTGTTGACTACATTTTCCACGCTGCCGCTCTGAAGCAGGTTCCTTCCTGCGAGTTCTTCCCCATGCAGGCCGTTCAGACCAACATCATCGGTACCGACAATGTTTTGCACGCCGCTATCGATGCCGGTGTCAAGCGTGTTGTCTGCCTGTCCACCGATAAGGCGGCTTATCCTATCAACGCTATGGGTATCTCAAAGGCAATGATGGAGCACGTCATCTATGCCAATGCCCGTGTGGCCGCCGAGCGCGGCGGTACGACCATCTGCTGCACTCGTTATGGTAACGTTATGTGCTCTCGCGGCAGTGTCATCCCACTGTTTATCGACCAGATCAAGGCGGGCAATCCCATCACCATCACGGATCCGAATATGACCCGTTTCCTGATGAATCTGGACGAGGCTGTAGATCTGGTCATGTTCGCCTTCCAGCACGGAAATCCCGGTGACCTGTTCATCCAAAAAGTCTGATGCTTCCACTATTGGTGATCTGGCAAAGGCTGTTCAGCAGCTGTTTGGTGACACTGGCACGAACATCATTGGTACCCGTCATGGTGAGAAGCTGTTCGAGACCCTGATGACCCGCGAGGAGCGTCTGCGCAGTGAGGACATGGGGCACTACTTCCGTGTCGCCGCTGACAATCGTGACCTGAACTACGATAAGTTCGTGGTCAAGGGCGAGGTCCACACCATGGCCGATGAGTCTTACACCAGCCACAACACCACCCGGCTGGATGTGGAAGGTACCGTTAAGAAAATTATGACCACTGAGTATGTGCAGAATGCATTGAAAGAAGATAAGTAAAATTAGTCTGTAAAGAGGAACAACTGGCATGAATTTGATTTGCATTCCGTTTGCCTATGAAGAAAATATGAATTCAGGGGTCAATGTCTCTATAAAGGGAAAAGGCAAAATCGAAATATATTTAAAGAATGCTTGTGTGGCATTGATTTCGGCTAAATATTACAATCCGGATTCGGATGTTGCGCTAGTTACAAACTTTGGCAGATGGAATATTCCTGAAGAATTTCTGTCTATTTTTGATAAATGGGAGATTAAAGTGATGGAAATCCCATTTGACCAGTTTAGATTTCAAGGTAGTTATACATGGGCGCTTGCATTTTATAAGCTTTGCGTCCAAAAAGCTCTCTTGTATGAAGTATGAGTCAATTTGCTACATGGACACCGATGTCTACATTCAGGGAAGTTTTGATGCTATTTGGACAGAATGCAGGCAGAATATCATGCTATATGATATCAATCATGGCCTGAACACACGGGATTATGTTCTGCTGTGTGATGAGATTGAGAGTTACTGCGGACAAAGGAAACTGATTACACATTATGGCGGAGAATTTTTTGCAGCATCTGCAGAGAATGCAAAAGCTTTTGTTGACACATGCGAGCAGGTCTATTATGAAATGCTCCAGAAAAATTTTATAACAACGAAAGGTGATGAGTTTATTTTATCTCTTGCAGCGAATGAGATGTAAGAATGCAGGAGCGTATATTTATCGTTTTTGGACTGGTGCAGGATTCAGGCTGATTTCAACTTGTTATGAATATAATCGAATCACAATTCTACATCTTCCGGCAGAAAAAGAACAAGGAATGCTGAAAATATATGATAAATACATAAAAATCGGAAAGATTCCAGTCGATGAAAAAGTTTGGAAAACTTTTCGACTTAATAGAATTCCATTTCTCGATAAGATAAAAAAGATGCTTAGAAACACTATTATGAAGAAATAATTTCACATGAAAAAGAAACTGTTGATCGTCGGTGCTGGTGGTTTTGGACGCATGGTGGCCGAGCAGGCAATGCTCCAGTATGACTGCGCTTTTGTGGACGATGGACAACCTGTTGGGACTGGGGTTTGTGGTACTCCTGTTGTTGGTGAGATTGCGAATTTGCCTGAGTTGCGCAAGAGTTATGGTTTGCTCGTGGTTGGCATTGGTAATAACAACTTCCGGGTGCAGGTATATGAGAAAGCTGCGGCAATGGGCTATACTTTCCCGAATATCATTGCACCCAGTGCCTACGTTAGCCCCTACGCCAAACTTGGTAATGGGTGTGTCATTTTGCAGAATGCCTGTGTTCAGAATGGTGCAGTCGTGGGCAATGGCGTGTTGCTGAATGCGGGTACAGAAATCCATTGTGATGCAATCGTGGAAGATTATGCGCTCATTTATGCAAATAGCGTCGTTCGCACTGGTGCAAAAGTTGGCAAGTATGCTCGTATCGGTAGCAATGTGACGGTTTGCAATTCTGCAGTCGTGCCAGATGGAGCAGATGTTCCGGATTGCACAGCGGTACGCCCGGAGGTGAGAAAATGAACATTCTGGTGACAGGTGCCAAGGGCATGGTGGGAACCGCCCTTGTGAACAACCTGAAAAATATCCGAGACGGAAAAAACAAGACCCGCAAAGAACTGCATATTGATGAAATCTATGAATACGACCTGAATTCGACCCCGGCAGAACTGGACGAATACTGCCAGAAGGCAGACTTTGTGTTCAATCTGGCAGGGGTGAATCGCCCGGAAAACCCGGAAGATTTCATGAAGGGCAACTTTGGCTTTGCCTTTGACCTGTTGAACTGCCTGAAAAAGCACAACAATAAGGCCACCATCATGCTGTCTTCGTCCATTCAGGCAACTTTGGCCGGACGCTTTGGCAACAGCGAGTATGGCCGCAGCAAGAAGGCGGGTGAAGAGCTGTTCTTCGATTATGCCCAAGAAACTGGTGCAAAAGTGGCGGTCTATCGTTTTCCGAATCTAATGGGACACAGCCGCCCCAAGTACAACAGTGCCGTCAGTACCTTCTGCTGGGCGGTTGCCAATGACGAACCCTTCACTGTCAACGACCGTAGCACCGAGCTGGAGCTGCTGTACATCGATGACTTGGTAGAAGGGATGTTTGACCTGCTGGAAGGCAAGGAGCAGCACTGCGAATTTGATGGTGTGGAAACGGTTCTCAAAGCGGATGGCCGTTACTGCTGCGTCCCCGTGACACATAAGGTCACACTGGGCGAAATTGTGGATCTGCTACAGGAATTCAAGGCGCAGCCAACGACTCTGATGATGCCCAAGATGCCAGATGGCTCCTTTGCCAAGAAGCTGTACTCCCTGTATCTGACCTACCTGCCGACTGACAAGTTCAAGTATGCTTTGAAGATGAACGTGGACAGCCGTGGTTCCTTCACTGAACTGGTGCATACCGCCGACTGCGGACAGGTGAGCATCAACATCAGCCGCCCGGGCATTACCAAGGGGCAGCACTGGCATAACTCCAAGTGGGAGCTATTCATTGTGGTGGCTGGGCATGGTCTGATCCAGGAACGGAACATCAATACTGGCGAAACGGTGGAGTTTGAGGTTTCTGGGGACAAGATCGAGGCTGTCCACATGATTCCCGGCTGGACGCACAATATCATTAACCTGTCTGAGACGGAAAATCTGGTCACGGTCATGACCTGTAACGAGATCTTTGACCCGAAGCACCCGGACACCTTCTTTGAGCCGGTGTGAGAGGAGAAAAAATAATGGCTGACTATAGCAATGTTTCTTTTTAAGAATAATGGCAAGCTGAAACTGCTCATCATTGTTGGTACCCGCCCTGAAATCATCCGCCTGGCAGCGGTCATCAACAAGACTCGGAAATACTTTGATGTCATTCTGGCCCATACAGGCCAGAACTACGATTACAACCTTAACGGCGTGTTCTTCCACGACCTCCAGCTGGCCGACCCCGAGGTCTATATGAACGCCGTCGGCGCGGATCTGGGCGAGACGATGGGCAACATCATCTCGGAGAGCTACAAGCTGATGGTTGCTATCCAGCCAGACGCCGTGCTGGTGCTGGGCGACACAAACAGCTGCCTGTCCGTCATCGGAGCAAAGCGTCTGCACATCCCCATCTTCCACATGGAGGCGGGCAACCGCTGCAAGGACGAATGTCTGCCGGAAGAAACCAATCGCCGTATCGTCGACATCATTTCCGACGTGAACATGGCCTATTCTGAGCATGCCCGCCGCTATCTGGCTGATACTGGTTTGCCCAAAGAGCGTACCTATGTGACGGGTTCGCCCATGGCTGAAGTGCTGCATCAGAATCTGGCCAAGATCGAGGCATCCGATATCCACGCCCGTCTGGGACTGGAAAAGGGTGAATACATTCTGCTCTCTGCTCACCGTGAAGAGAATATTGACACCGAGAAAAACTTTACCTCGCTGTTCACCGCCATCAACAAGATGGCGGAAAAGTACGATATGCCGATTCTGTACTCCTGCCATCCCCGCAGCCGAAAGCGTCTGGAACAGAGTGGTTTCCAGCTGGACAAGCGTGTGATCCAGCATGAGCCTTTGGGCTTCCACGACTACAACTGCCTGCAGATGCATGCCTTCTGCGTGGTGTCCGACAGTGGAACGTTGCCGGAGGAGAGTAGCTTCTTCACCAGCGTAGGGCACCCGTTCCCGGCGGTGTGTATTCGTACCAGTACTGAGCGCCCGGAAGCACTGGATAAGGGGGATTTCATCCTTGCCGGTATTGACGGTGACCATCTGCTGCAGGCTGTGGATGTGGCGGTCGAGATGAACCGGAATCGTGATTTGGGCATTCCTGTACCGGACTATGTGGATGAGAACGTGTCTGATAAAGTCGTGAAAATCATCCAGAGCTATACTGGCGTGGTCAATAAAATGGTGTGGAGAAAATATTAATAGAGGCTGATTTGATGTACGCAAGCCATGATCTAGGGTGAAGAAGTAAGAAAAGTTTTATATCAAGCAATAATCCCCACCCCTCCCCACACCTACCGCCAAACTCACTCCGGCGAAATTTTGATGTGCGCAGCACCCGGAAATAGGGTAGGGGAACCACCCGAGATTACTCTTCCTGTTGCAGAAAACCGTGCAGTTTCCATCTATCCGAAATTATGGATCCTGAACTCTCGTTTATCATGGCTAATGAAAAAAGTCCCGATTATAGTTCCGCAAAAAAGTGCGACAAAATGCGACAACTCGAAAATGCATGAGGGGCTGCTACAGGGCGGAGTAACGCAAAAAATGCCGTAAAATCGTGTGTTTCGCAACAGTTCGGAGCACAAAAGTCCATCAAAGTAAGCTTTTTAATCAGAGGGACAGGGATTCGAGTTCACTCAGACAATCAGGCCCCGGGTGGTGGCTTTGAACGACAACACGGTTTGCGGAACAAAGTGATAGACCATCTGACAGAGATTTTCAAGCATTGAAAATCATGGTGATAAAGTGGATTTTTGTTACAAATCAATAAAAACGTTGAGGAAAAAATAAATCTTCTGTGGTAAAATAATTAAAAAGATGCTGCGAAATTGCGGAGGGAGGATCTGTGCTGTATGCACCGGCTCCATAAACGCCTTACAGGTGCAGCCAACAGTTCCATAGAAATCATCATTGCTTGGAGTTTTGCAGATGCGTAAGAGACTGTTTGTTAGAAACTGGATCCGAAGGCTTCTAAGGTACCTTTGTATTCCGGTTGGGTTCTTCCTGGTCGTGGTTCCTCTGTATAGCCTGATGATCCGCCAGACGATCCAAGCGCAGTCCTCCAGCGCGATGGAAATGCTGGCGATCGGCACCACCCAGTTGGAGCGATGCCTGAGCAACATCCGCAGTACAACGAACAAATTGTTCAGCGAAACGGAGTATACTCTGCTTGCCAGCAGTTATGATAACAGTATTCTGGGAGATTATCAGACACTGACGAGAGCCAGCAAATCGTTACAGGATAAGACCTACGATTCCTCTGTGATCACATACAGCTATATTACATTTGAGCGGAATGGCATCATATTGGATGACCGGAGCGCGTATGAAAGCCATAGCAATTTTTACCCGGGAGCACTTGAGTATGAGGATGTGTCTCAGGAGGAATGGGATGCGCAGAATCAGATCGATGTAACGACGATAAAGCCCGCCCATGTTGTCAAACTGATGCATTCCAGCTATGGCAATTCATATACCACGGTATACCAGCCCTATGTGAACACGGCGGGCCGCCTTTGCGGCGCAATGACGGTGCTGATCAAGGAAAAACGATGTCGTTTCAATGTTCCTTTCGCAGCAGCAATGGCGCAAGGAAGGGCTTTTCTGCCTGATCTCCGATGACGGAACGATCCTGGCGGGAAATAACTATGACGGAACGACATTTTCCCTGGCGAGTGATGATACGGGTTGGGAGACCTATCAGGGAAAGCGCTATCTGATGGCAACGCGATATGTGGCATCTCTGAATGCAACGGCGGTCATTGGAATGCCGCCGTCGCTCTACGAAGCGGGTCTGTTGGCTGTACAGCGTGCAATTTGTCTGTATCTGATCGTGGGCGTTCTGGGCTGTGTATTGATCAGCGTCTGCATGACGCTGGAGGATATGAACAGGCTGCGTCCGATGCTGGATACGCTGGACGAATCGGATCTGGCATCGCGGAAAGTGCTGAATGAGATCTTTCTCCGAAATGTGAACAGTCAGCATAAACTGGCACAGGAACTGGAGCATTCACGCAGCGAGCTGGAACACGGCAAAATGGAAATTTTGCTGCGCACAGGGTCTGTGAGTCAGGAAACCCTTCAGCAGCTGACGGATGCGGTGCAGCTGAAAGCCTATAACTTCCTGCTGCTGATCCCATCTCTTCAGGAAAACGCCGAGTGCTCACTGAAAGAAGAGCTGCGTACTGTGGTGGTGTCAGAGCAGATCCGTCAAATTTACGGGCAGAGATTTTATGTACAGGCAACGGCAGATGACCTGATCCTGGTGATCCTGACGCAGGAAACGGATGACGCAGAGGAACTGCGGGAGATGTGTTTCCGCACAGAGCGGCTGTATGATGCGCTGCATTTGACGACCCCCTGATATTGAGCGATCCTTTTGAGAAAATGGAGCAGTTGTCAGATATTTACTGGAAGGCCCGCAACGTAGCGGCCTATGCAGATCCGACACAGAAGATCTGCTATTTGGGGAACAGCAATGCGCAGCGCGGTACCACGGTCAATGCAACCAATGCAGCGCGGCTTCGGGAGTATCTGCTTTCCGGATGTACGGAAGAGGCGGTTTCACTTCTGAGTGAACTGTTCTCGGTGGATAATCTGGACCCGGAAAACTTTAAGCAGGATTTTTACACGGCAGGCGGCATTCTGCTGAACACGGCAGAAAGGGTACGCTGTCCGGATATCGCCTATCTGTGCAGTTATGACTCTAAACTGACTGCCCGCCAGATGCTGAGCCGGCTGCAGGACTGCTGTGTGGAGATCTGCAGCCATGTGCAATTCCTGAAGCATAGCCACAATGATGCGCTTCAAAAGAATATTCTGGACTGGCTGGCACAGAATTTCCAGAATCCGGAGATCAATGCGGCGATGACGGCAGAGCAGTTCAAGATCTCGAAAAAGTATCTTTCGCAATTCCTGAAGGAGCAGACCGGAAAGAGCTATACAGAGTATGTGGAAGAATTGCGTCTGGATCATGCAATGCAGCTGCTGAGAACGACAGATCTGAATATTACGGATATTGCAGAACAGTGCGGTTTCTCCACAGCGAATACATTCTATAAGGCATTCCGGCGGAAGTATCAGCTCTCGCCTTCTGCTGTTCGCAAGGGAGACAACTGATTTCAGCGCAGAAAAAACGAACGATGTCAGCCCATTCGGACAGACATCGTTCGTTTCTTTTTACAGGTGGGTTCAGGAATGGATGCTTATGGTCACGGTGCAGGGAGCATCCAATGCAAAGGTCAGCTCAAGCAGCCCATCGTGGCGTGTGGTCACGGTGCAGGGCACAGAGGCTGTAACAGCTTTGGGGCCCGGCTGCAGAACAGCCAGAACAGTGCTGCGGCCCGCTGCGGTAAAATCCAGTGTGGCATCTAAGGCGCTGTTGTCCGGTGCCCAATCCGTATGCCGGACAAAGGCATCAAAACCGGTCGTGAGGGTGCCGGGGCGGTAGTAAGCGGAAAACCACTGTACAATGGGAGAAGAAAGCCCGCTGAACTGGTGCCAGCCCGCGCCCCGGCGGCTCTCGATCATAAAGTGTTCAAAACAACAGTAGCTTTCGGCACACTCGTTCTGCCACAGGGTAAGAGCGGTGTCGGCAATGCGGTAAGCAAAATCGGCAAGGCCCGCATCCAGCGCCGCTTTGAAGAACATCCACTGGTATGGCATCCACACCGCGCCGTTCCAGTATCCGTCACGCCGATAGTACGGCGCACTCTGATCTACGGTGGAAAGGCCGCAGGCACACCACAGGTGTTCCGGGCTTTGCAGCTTCTGCCACAGAAGTTCCTTCTGCGGTTCTGTACAGACACCTGCAAACAGCGGCGAAGCGCCATCCATGCCCATATCGTAGTTCAGACCCTGCTCGGTGCGCAGAATATCTGCAGCATCACCGGAAGGATCGTGCAGGAGGTACCCGAAGTAACCGCTTTCCTCGTCCCATGCAGTCTGCAGGGAGCGCCCTAAGCGAAGCGCATCGGCATCAAATGCATCTGCATCGGCTGTCTCACCCAGCAGGCGGGCGGTGTAAGCCAGGATCTTTGCGCAGCGTATCGCATGGGCAGTTGTGACCACGGGCGCGCAGCTGGCCTGCAAACGGCGGCGATGGACCTCCTGCTGTGGGGGATAATCGTCCCATCCACCGGAATTGTAGAAATAATCCCAGGGGCGCAGCAAGCCGCTGTGCAGGTTGGCGGTAGTGGAGCCGCCTTCCTGTCCGGTGAAGAAGCGGTAGTACAGCTTTAGGCGTGGATAGCAGTAGGCGGCAAGTTCTCTGCTGCTGGTGCGATTCAACAGCTCAGCGTACAGATAAAACTGCGTTGGCACCATGGAGCCATGGTGTAAGAAAGCAGCATCCACAGAATCCGGGGGCATCAGGTAGGTGTTCAGGCAGTCAAAGGCATTGCGCAGGCTGGTCTGAGCCAGGCCCATTCCAATGAATCCGGAATCCCATGTGTAGACACAGTCCCACCAGCGTCCGGGAGTGTAGTGGCGGATATACTGTCCCCGCGTGTACACCGGATACACAACGTTGGTGCAGAGAACGGCATTCATCAACTGTTGGCCCAAGGCAAGCGATTCGGCAGCCGGTAAAGCGGGCGGTGCTGCAAGGGAGGCAGAAGCCTGCTGCCATAAATGCTCCCAATCACTGCGCTGCGTCAGCAGCTCATGGCAGCGCAGCGCGGCGGCAGAAGCATCCGGCGCAGCACAGACCGCTCCATAGATCACTTTTGTCTGTCCTGCCTCCAAGGGGATCGGCCCCATAAAGAGATTGACGTAATGCCCTTTTCCGTTGCCGCGCAGCGTGGCGTTTACATGGTCGTGTACGGTGTCACGCAGAAAGATATCCAGTTCATCGTTTTCGATCGTGCGAATATGGGTGGTGATATCATCCCACAGGATCCCGTAGCACTCCTGAATGTGGGGATACTGCAGGGTCAGATAGTTCTCATCTGCGGCGGGTTCAGCCTGAGGCCGGGAGCCATCTCCGCGCAGGGTAACGGTAAAGCTGCCTGCGTCCGCCTGCTCGCACAGAGCGAGACAATCCAGCTTCGCCCCTCCAACACCGGCAGCAGTCAGGGTCAGAGTGAATTTTCCGGCGGGAATGGAAGCGTTCAGCGGCAGGATGGCAATAGAAGGCTTCTGACAGGGTGGCAGCTGTAACGTATCCTGACCATTGACATCGTACTCGGAACTTTCATCTGCCGGATTCCAATACCGTACACAGAGACAGGGGGCACGCAGGGGCGCGGTAAGGGAAAGCGTAAAGGTAACGGTGTCCCCTTTTCCCGCTGGGCATGACCTGCCCAAAAGGTCCTTTGCCTTCGGAACAGCCGAACCCCGTGCCAATGCCGTATCCCTGACCAAAGCCGGGAACGGCTTCTTCGCCCCGGCGCAGACCATCCCAGGTCAGACATTCGTTGGGACGATGGATGGAAAAATCCAGGGTGTCATAATCCTTTGCCCAGACAAAGGCCGCGTTTTCCGGCAGGGACACCTCACAGCCCGGCAGGGAGAAGCCGCGGTAGGAAGGAACGGGATCCCAGGCGGATGCCATATAATGCAGCACAAGATTCTGCGGAGCATCTGTATTGTTGTGGAGCTCGGCACGGATCAACCGGGCATCCTCCCCAAGGGAGCAAAAGAGATGTCCGCATACAGCTGATCCTTCCACAGGAGCTCGTGGCGGAACGTGTAGCAGCTCAGATCCGGAGCCGCGGCCCAGGGGTGAAAGCCGCTTTCAAACCGTACATTGGGCACATCGACCCGGCGGCGATACATTCCCGGAAAAACGGACAGGTCAAATCGAACGCCATCGTTGGCCGCAGGAACATGGGAAATGCCGCTGTACCGTTTGGTGTAGGGGCCCCACGCAGGCAAGGAAAGATCATGTGATTGCATGGTGTGGTATCCTCCCATCAGCCCTTGACTGCGCCAATGGTAACACCGGCAACAAAGTACTTCTGCAGGAACGGATACAGGCACATGATGGGCAGCGTAGCCACCACCATAGTGGCATATTTCAGGCCGTCGCCGATGATCTCCACATCACCCGAGGAACCCGCCATATTGCTGATGTCGCTCTGGATCAGGACCTCGCGCAGGATCATCTGCAAAGGGTACAGAGAACGATCCCGAATGTACAGCAATGCCGGGAACCAGCTGTTCCACTGTGCAACGCCGTAGAACAGCGCCATGACGGCGAACACTGCACCGGAGAGCGGAAGAACAATGCGGAAGAAGGTCGTGATATCGTTACAGCCGTCTAAGGCTGCGGCCTCGATCAGCTCATTCGGGATGGTGTTTTCAAAGAAGGTGCGCATGATGATCATGTTATAGGTACTGATGGCGGAAGGCAGTACCAGCGCCCAGATCTTATTCAGCATGCCCAGCTTCTGAATGATCAGGTAAGTGGGGATCATGCCGCCGTTGAAAAACATGGTAAAGATGAAAAGGCTGATAAAGATATTGCGCCCGAACAGATCCTTGCGAGACAGGGGGTAGGCGGCGCAGGCGGTAAGGGTCACGCTGATCAGGGTGCCCAGCACGGTATACAGGATCGTGTTCAGATAACCCTTCCAGATGCTGGCATCCTTCAGAACCTTCTCGTACATGGAGGTCGTAGCCTTTGGGCCAGAAGGAAACATTGCCTGTCAGCAGCTGCATGGGATCACTGAATGAGCCGCTGATGATGTGCAGAAGCGGCAGAATGATGGTTGCGCTGATCAGGATCAGCAGCAGATACACAACAATGGTATAGATTCGTTCCCCGATGGTTTCCTTCACTTTCGTGGGGTGATTCATCGCATCAATATTCTTTTTCATCACCACAGGCTCACCTCACTGATCTTTTTGCTGAACTTGTTGAACAGCATGATAATGGTAAAATTGATCACAGAATTGAACAGGCCCACCGCCGCCGAGAAGCTGTATTCGCCGCCCTCGAACGCGCGCCGGTATACATAGGTGGAAATGACGTCCGCCGTCTCATACGTGGCGGGGTTGTACATCAGCATGATCTTTTCATAGCCGACCGAGAAAATAGAGCCCATGCGGAGGATCAGCATGATGATGATCGTGGGCAGCAGGCCGGGCAGCGTGATATGGATCAGCTTGTCCCATTTGGAAGCACCGTCAACGGTGGCGGCCTCGTAGAGAGGGGGTCGATGCCGGTCAGTGCCGCCATGTACACAATGGAACCGTAGCCGGCGCTTTGCCAGATGTCAGAAAGAACATAGATCGTCTTGAAGTACTTGGGCTCGGCCATAAAGTGGATCGGCGTACCGCCAAAGGCGGTGATCAGCTGGTTGATCAGGCCGCTGGAAGGAGAAAGCAGAGCGCTCAGAATACTGACAACGACCACAGCGGAGATGAAGTGGGGCAGATACACCACGGTCTGTACGCTGCGTTTGAAGAATTTACCGCGGACTTCGTTGATCAGCAGAGCCAGAATGATGGGAATGGGAAAGCCCACAATAATGGAATACAGGCTGATGCCAAGTGTGTTTTTGATCAGACGGCCAAAATACTCGGATTTAAAGAACTGGGTGAAATATTTGAAGCCGACCCACTTGCTGCCCGTGATGCCCAGTACGGGAGAGAAATCACGGAAGGCGATCTGCGCGCCGTACATGGGCGCGTACATGAACACGATATACCAGATCAGGGCGGGCAGCAGCATCAAAAGCAGATAGCGGCTGCGCCAGAACTTTTTGCAGGCATGATCAAGGCGGTTCGCTGTTGGCAGTGTGATCGGTTTTGCTGCGGTGGCAGTTTTCATGGTGGTATTCGCCTGTTTTCGTTCTGAAGAACCCAGGAAAAAATAGGCCGGGAACAGGGTGTTCCTGCCCCGGCCGTTATTTTACTGGATCAAAAAATAGGTGCCTGCTGAGGCATCAGCCATTCAGAGTCTTCTGGTAGATATCGATGACCTCTGCAATGCCCATGCCATTGACCTTTTCAACGTAGGTGTCCCAGTTGGACAGCGGCTCACGGCCGGAAACAAACTTGATGATCATCTCATCAACGTAAGTATCCACGTCGGCCATCACTGCGCGACGGACGGCATCGTCCTCAGAGGAGAAGGAGGTAGAGCCGGGAATGACGTACTTCTTGGATTCTTCCAGGAAGGGGATGATGCAATCCTGCTTTGCACGGTTGACAGACTCATCATCCAGCTGCGTGACCTCATCCTGGCTCAGAATGAACGGGCCGGAGCTCTGTGCAAAGGTGAAGGTGCCGATGGCATTCTTGGGAGACAGGCCGTCAGGGTTCTTCATCACATAATCGGTGAAGATCGGCTTGCCGTTCTCCATGGTGTAGTGAGTGCCCTCAATACCCATGTTGATCAGCAGGGTGCCCTCTTCGCTGTACATGTAATCCAGCAGAGCGACCACGCGGTCAACGTTCTTGCAGCTTGCGGTGATGGTAGCCGCTGCGACTGCACGGGGCTCCTGATCAATATAGGAGTGGATCTGTGCATCGCCCTTGGGGGCACGGTTGCTTCCACATGGAAGCCGGGGAAGGAAGCAGGCATGGTGGCATTCTGTGCAGCCAGCATACCGCCCAGCGGGCCGTAGAAGGAAGCCACCGCGTTCTGGGCCAGCTTCGGCACGAAGGAAGCGTAGTCCATGGTGATGATCTCGGGATCAATATAGCCCTTCTCATACATATCGTGCATCCAGGTCACAGCCTTTTTTTATACTTGGGGTCAATGGGGCCGTAGTGCACCTTGCCGCCATCGTCCGGATCGGTATAAAAATCATCCAGGCAGCCGAATGCGGTGCAGAAATTCCGCAGGCCATCCATGTTGGAGGAGCTGAAGGGGATCTCATCATTTTTTCCGTTGCCGTTCAGGTCGGTGGTCTTGACGAGCGACCAGTAGTTTTCCCAGTCCTCGATGGTTACGGGGCGTTCCAGTCCAAGCTGGTCCAGCCAGTCGGTGCGGACGATATACGGGATGTTGCCCGAGGGCGTCTCATCCAGCATGGGAAGATAGTAAATATTGCCGTCGCTGTAAGTCAGTGCTTTTTCGACACCGTCCCGCTTGTCGATCTCCTTCTTCAGGTTGGGCATGTTGTTCTCGATGTAGTCGTTCAGGGACAGGATCACGCCGGACTCGCCGTACTTCAGAACTTCGGTGGTGGGCATATCCATAATGATATCCGGCAGCTGAGCATCCATCATCACAAGGTTCAGGCGTTCGGTGTAATTTTCCTGCGGGGGATTGTCAAATTCAAAATCCATATTGAATTTTTCGCCCAGGACCTTCCAGACATCCATCTGCTCGGCAGCAACCTCATTCGCGGCCTTGGATTTCAGGATGCGAACAGTGATACGCTCGTTGGAAGCAGCTGCTCCGGAACCGGCAGCAGAAGAAGCAGTCGTAGAGGAAGAGCTGCCACAGCCCTCCAGGACACCCAATGCCAGGGAAGCGACCATAGCGCTGCATACGGCGCGTCTGCTGATTTTTTCTTTCTTTCATAAAATCTTTTCCTCCTTGATTTATGGAATGAGACGGGGAAGATCCCCGTGCTTCCATAACCTCCGTTCAGCTCGTACGCTGCCGACCAGTGGTTTTTCCTTACTCAGAAGCATATCATGTTCTTTTTGGAATTGCAACATTTTTTGATACAAAACGAACAAAAAGATTTTCTCATTTTTGGGTGTGATTGTTGCACAATATCCACAAAGTTGCGATTATTCTTCCTTTCGTCATGGTGCGGGATGAAATGTCATGCTCCTTCACCTTGACGATTCTGGCACAAAAAGATATGCTGGAAACAAAATTGGAATCGGAGATCCATTCAAAAGAAAGGAAGAGAGAAACTATGAGAAAGCAAATCACAGCCATCATCGTGGGCGCGGGCCATCGGGCGATCCTGTACAGCCTGTATGCGCTGGAACACCCGGACGAGCTGAAGATCGTGGGCGTAGCAGATCCGGATCCGATCCGGCGGAAAAAGGTTGCGGAGATGCATGGCTTCGGGGAGGAGATGTGCTTCAGGAGTGCTGAGGAGCTGGCAGAAAGGCCTAAGCTGGCAGACGCGGTGATCAATGGAACCATGGACCGCCAGCATGTGCCCACTGCGGTTCCGCTCCTGCGTGCAGGATATGATATGCTGCTGGAAAAGCCCTTCGCGATCAGCGAGGAGGAAGTAAACTATTTATATAAGGTTGTAAAAGAGACCGGACGGAAGGTGATGATCTGCCACGTTCTGCGGTATGCGCCCTTCTATGTCGCAATCAAGCAGAGACTGCTGAGCGGGGAGATCGGTGACATTATCAATATTCAGGCCACAGAACATGTCAGCTACCATCACCTGGCTGTCTCCTTTGTGCGCGGCAAATGGGGCAACGAGGAAAAATGCGGGGCTCCGATGCTGCTGGCAAAGTGCTGCCATGACATGGATCTCATCATGTGGCTGAAGAGCGGCGTTTCGCCCAAACAGATCGCTAGCTTTGGAAGTGACTTCCAGTTTGATCCTGCCAAAAAGCCCGCAGGGGCAGGCAAGCGCTGCCTGGTGGATTGCCAGTGCGAGGAGACTTGTCTGTACTCCGCCAAAAAGCATTATCTGGATCACCCGGATCGGTGGGCGTTTTATGTATGGGACTGCCGAGAATATTGAGGAGCCGACGCTGGAGGACAAGCGCAAGTCGCTGATGACAGACAATATCCATGGACGCTGTGTGTGGGATTGTGAACATACGGTGGTGGATCATCAATCGGTGCTGATGAATTTCGCGGATGGTGCAACTGCGACCCTGAACATGATCGGCGGCACAGCGAAGCCGGAGCGCAATATCCACATCATTGGCACAAAGGGTGAAATCAAGGGTGTGTTTGACGATTCGGTTTTCACTGTGCGTACCATAGATACCGCCAGCGAGAAGGGCTGGAACGAGGAAGTGGTAGACCTGAAGATCGGTGGAGACAAGAGCGGCATGACAGGCTCTCATGGCGGCGGCGACCTGCGGCTGGTGGAGGACTTTGTTCATGTGCTTCAGGGTGAGGAGCCTTCCATCTCCTGCACAACGATCAAAGATTCGATCAATGGGCATCTGGGGGTCTTCTGCGCAGAGCGTGCTCGCAAGGAGAGCGCCGTCATAACGATGCCGGACATCAGATAATACAGTGCTGACATAGAAAACGTCCCCGTGCAGTTTTGATATCCTGCACGGGGACGTTTTGTGATCTTTTTTATTTCCTCATTTCCGCATTCACCCATTCCCGCACGCGGTCAGGCCGGTTGGTGACGATGCAGTCAGGGCCAAGGGGCAGCAGGGAACGGACAGCGTCCTGGGTGTCCACGGTCCAGAACGCGGCCTGGATGCCCATGGCGTGGAGCTGGTTCACAAGCTCGGGGTTGGAATAGGCGGTGTGGTACTCGCAGCTGACGATGTCCACAGGGAAATCCAGCGTTTTGATGTAGGCAGCCACATCCGCCTGCTCCTCCAGATGGCCGATGACCTGCTCCACGGTCTCGCCGGGGAAGTTGGCGCGGAGCATATCGACCTTGTCGGCCACCGTGCGGTAGATGAGATTGTTCCGCAGGTCGATGCAGTTTTCCTCGCTGAAGGGCTCGTCCATGCTGTTCACAAGACCCAGATCCTTCCACACCACCGGCGGAGGCAGCACCATGCTGAGGAAGGCGCCGTAGGTCAGCGCGCCTACCTTCAGCTCGGGCATCAGCTGCTTTGCCTGCCGCAGCTGAGAGTGGTGGAAGGAGATGAGGGTGAGCCGATCGGTGAGCCCGGCGGCGCGGACTGCATCCAGCACCCGGGGCACAAAGTCGGGGTCGTCCTCCAGTGGGCTTTTCAGTTCCAGCTGTACCTGGGTGCCCTCCATGCCTAGGCGCAGAGCTCCAGCGCTTCCTGCAGCGTGGCGATCCTCTCGTTGGCGTAGATGGCATCTTTCCAGCTGCCGAAATCCAGAGCCTTCAGCTCGCCCATGGTCAGGTCGTAGATCTGGCCGGAGATGTCGGTGTGCATGTCCACCATATAGTCGTGGTGGATGACCAGCTCGTTGTCGTAGGTCTTCTGTACATCCATTTCCACGCCGTCCGCGCCAATCTCCATCGCCTTGCGGAAGGCGACCAGCGTGTTCTCAGGGGCCAGATAGGATGCACCGCGGTGCGCAATGATTTGGGGTGTCGTCATCTTGTGCTATGATTCCTTTCCTCACAGTTGGCTCAGGCCAGATCTTCGCCGTCGGAGGCGATGACCTTTTATACCAGTAGAAGCTGTCCTTCCGGCTGCGGGCCAGCGTGCCCTTGCCCTCGTTGTCCTTGTCCACATAGATGAAGCCGTACCGCTTCTTCATCTCGCCGGTGGAAGCACTGACCAGGTCGATGGGGCCCCAGGTGGTGTAGCCCAGCAGGGGCAGGCCATCCTCGTTGATGGCCTTTTCCATCTGCTCAATGTGGGCCCGCAGGTAGTCGATGCGGTAGGTGTCGTGGATGGAACCATCTGCTTCCACCTTGTCCACCGCACCCAGACCGTTCTCCACGATGAAGAGCGGTTTCTGGTAGCGGTCATACAGGCTGTTCATGGTGATGCGCAGACCCACCGGGTCGATGGCCCAGCCCCAATCGCTGGCCTTGAGGTAGGGGTTCTTGACGGCATCCATGATGGCATTGCCGTTGGCCTTGTTCATCAGTTCGGGGTCCACAGTGGTGCAGCGGCTGGAATAGTAGCTGAAGGAGATGAAGTCCACAGTGCCCTCTTTCAGCAGCTGCTCGTCGCCCGGCTCCACCTGCAGGGCAACGCCTGCCCGTTCCATCCGTTTTTTGGCCCAGACAGGGTATTCGCCGCGGGACTGGACATCAATGAAGAAGTAGTTGTCGCGGTCGGCCTCGGCAGCGGCCTGCACATCGGCAGGGGCGCAGGTGCGGGGGTAGAACTGACCGGCGGCCAGCATACAGCCCACCATGGCATCGGGCATGATGGCATGGGCCAGCTTGACGGCCTTTGCGCTGGCCACCAGCTCGTGGTGAGCGGCCTGATACTTGACCTGCTGCACGTTCTCGCCGGGCGCAAAGAGCAGACCGGCTCCCATAAAGGGCATGTGGAGCAGCATGTTGATCTCGTTGAAGGTCAGCCAGTACTTGACCTTGCCGGAAGCGCTGGAACAGCACCTCACAGTAGTGGGCGTAGGCATCCACCATCCGGCGGTCTTTCCAGCCGCCATACTTTTTGATCAGGGCAATGGGGGTATCAAAGTGGCACAGGGTCACCAGCGGCTCAATGCCGTACTTGTGGCACTCATCAAAGAGCTCCTCATAGAAGCGCAGGCCCTCTTCGTTGGGCTGCGCGTCATCGCCGTTGGGCAGGATGCGGGTCCAGGCAATGGACAGGCGGTAGCAGCGGAAGCCCATCTCGGCAAAGAGCTTGATGTCCTCCTTGAAGTGGTGGTACATGTCAATGGCTTCGTGGGAGGGGTAGAAGTGCTCGGCATCGCAGTCCAGCATCTTCAGCTGGCCCAGCGCCACGGGAAAGCGGTCGGGGCCAAAGGGCACCACGTCCACGCTGGACAGGCCGCGCCCGCCCTCGTTGTAAGCGCCCTCGCACTGGTTGGCGGCAGTGGCACCGCCCCACAAAAAAGTCTTTCGGGAATTTGCCCATAGGTCTTACCTCCTGATGCAGTTGAATTCTGATACTTCAATGATACCATGTTCTGAGCCGCTGTCAACCGGGAAAGTACGACTTTAGCCGTCAATTCGACGAAAAATGTTGCTGATTTTTGACACTTTTCACGAAGAAATCGAAAATTGCGGGCGATTTTCCTTGGAATCTGTTTCTTCCAAACGGACAGTAAGTGTGATAGACTGAATAGGTAAACGGAAAACGGCTCACCCTGCCCTTCGTTGCTTTGCAATGCCGGAGCGGGCGAGGACGTTGATGAAAGAGCTATCAGGAAAAATGGAGTGTTTGCTATGACTGAATTCAAGCCCATCAAGGAAGGCAAAGTCCGCGAGATCTATGACAATGGCGACAGCCTCATTATGGTTGCCACCGATCGTATCTCTGCATTTGATGTGATCCTGAAAAATAAAGTGACCAACAAGGGCAAGGTGCTGACCCAGATGAGCAGATTCTGGTTCGACTACACCAAGGATGTTCTGCCCAACCACATGCTGAGCGTGGATACCGCCGATATGCCCGAGTTCTTCCGCACACCTGCCTTTGAGGGCCGGAGCATGAAGTGCCGCAAGCTGAACATGCTGCCCATCGAGTGCATCGTGCGCGGCTACATCACCGGCAGCGGCTGGGCCAGCTACCAGCAGAACGGCACTGTCTGCGGCATCCGCCTGCCCGAGGGCCTGCAGGAATCCCAGCAGCTGCCCGAGCCCATCTACACTCCTTCCACGAAGGCCGAGATCGGCGACCACGACGAGAATATCAGCTATGAAAAGAGCATTGAGGTGCTGGAAAAGCAGTTCCCCGGCCACGGCGAGGACTACGCCACCAAGCTGCGGGATTACACCATTGCCCTGTACAAGAAGTGCGCCGCGTATGCCCTGAGCCGCGGCATCATCATTGCCGATACCAAGTTCGAGTTTGGTCTGGATGAGAACGGCAACGTGGTGCTGGGCGATGAGATGCTCACCCCGATTCCAGCCGCTTCTGGCCGCTGGAGGGCTATGAGGCCGCCACGGTCAGCCCTCTTTCGATAAGCAATTCGTCCGCAATTGGCTCAAGGCCAATCCCGACAGCAACTACGATCTGCCTCAGGATGTCATCGACAAGACCATTGCCAAGTACGAGGAAGCTTATGAGCTCCTGACTGGCAAGAAGCTGTAAACACTCTGATCTTCTTTCTCCCCTCTGCTGTATGACGGCAGGGGGGGATTTTTATATCAGCAGACCTGCCTGGAGGGACGGCGGGGTGTTCCCCAAGCAAGTGTCCGGAGGGTGGGACCCGACTGCCGTAGGCAGTTGGGCGGGGGATGGAATGCCCCGTATCACTTGCGGGGGAATACCCCGCTGGCCCGACAGTACGCTGTACCAAAAATCCCCCCGCCCATGAACAGATGGGGCGAGGGGAAAGCTAAGGGTTGGCAGTGTTACAGGATGCGCACCCGGATAACGGCAGGGATGGCGGCCAGCTTCTCAGCCAGCCTGCCGTCCACGGCACCGGTCGCGTCCAGCATGGTGTAAGCCATGTTCTTTTTTGCTCTTGTTCACCATGTTTTCAATGTTCAGGCCCGCTTCGGTGGTCAGGGCGGTGATCTGGCTGATCATGCCGGGCTCGTTTTTGTGGATCATGCAGATGCGCTTGCCGCCGGCGCGGGGCTGGTTGACCTCCGGCATGTTCACCGAGTGGATGATGTTGCCGTTCTTGAGGTAATCGCTGATCTCCTGCGCGGCCATTGCGGCACAGTGGTCCTCGGCTTCCGGCGTGGAAGCACCCAGATGCGGGGTGCAGACGATGCCGGGCTTGCCCAGAATGGCCTCAGTGGGGAAATCGGTCATGTAGCCGGAGACCTTGCCCGTCTCCATGGCCTCCAGCAGGGCTGCGGTGTTCACCAGCTCACCGCGGGCGTAGTTCAGGATCTTCACGCCGTCCTTGCACAGGGCAAGGGTCTGGGCGTTGATGGTATCCTTGGTGGTGGGCAGGTAGGGAACATGGATGGTGATGTAGTCGCACAGAGGGAGCATGTCGTTCAGGTTCACGCAGTGGTGGACCTGGCTGGACAGGTTCCAGGCGGCATCAATGGAGATGTAGGGGTCGTAGCCGTAGACCTCCATGCCCAGCTCAATGGCGCAGTTGGCCACCCGGGAACCGATGGCACCCAGACCGATGACACCCAGCGTCTTGCCCTTGATCTCGTTGCCCACAAACTTTTTCTTGCCCTTTTCCACGGTCTTGGCCATGGCGGGGTCGCCGGTCAGGCCCTGGCACCACTGGGCGGCGGTGGCCACATTGCGGCTGCCTGCGATCAGCATCCCAATGACCAGCTCAGCCACGGCGTTGGCGTTGGCACCGGGGGTATTGAACACCACGATGCCCTGCTCCGAGCAGCGATCCAGCGGGATATTGTTCACACCGGCACCGGCACGGGCAATGGCCAGCAGGTTGTCGTTGAAGGTGGTGTTCAGCAGGTCGGCGCTGCGCACCAGAATGCCGTCGGGGACATCGGTGTCCACCGAAACATCAAACAGATTCTTGTTCAGCTTTGCCAGGCCCACCGGGCTGATGGCGTTCAGGGTTTTTATCGTGTACATAGGACAAATTCCTTTCATATCAGATAAACATTCCAAAGAAAGCGGAGCCCGGCTGTTTCTGTTTTACGCAGAATCAAAACCGACCTGCCAAGGGCTCCCCTATTAGGGGAGCTGGACACCGTCAGGTGGCCTGAGAGGTTATGCGTTCTCCTTGCGGAATTTCTCCATGAATTCCACCAGCTTTTCCACGCCTTCGGCGGGCATGGCATTATAAATAGAAGCGCGCATGCCGCCCACGCTGCGGTGTCCCTTCAGGTTGACAAAACCGGCTTCGGCGGCCTCGGCGCAGAACTTCTTGTCGAGGTCAGGGTCAGGGCTGGTAAAGGTGACATTCATCGTGCTGCGGTAGCGGTGCTCCACAGGATTGTTGAAGAAGTCCTGACCGTCCAGGTAGTCGTACAGCACCTTGGCCTTGGCCTCGTTGATCTTCTGCATATTGGCAAGGCCGCCGATGTCGTTTTCCAGATACTTGAGCACCAGACCGGTCATGTAGATGCACCAGCAGGGGGGGCGTGTTGTACATGCTGTCCTTGCCCAGCAGGGTGGTGTAGTTCATCATGGTGGGCACATTGTCGGCGGCATGGCCCAGCAGGTCGTCGCGGACGATGGCGATTGCCCTGCCGGCGGGGGCTACGTTCTTCTGCACGCCAAAGTAGATGCAGCCGTACTTGTTCACGTCCACAGGTTTGGAGAGGATCATCGAGCTCATGTCCGCCACCAGCGGCACACCCTCCACCTGAGGTACCTCAACGTACTGGGTGCCGAAGATGGTGTTGTTCTGGCAGATGTGGATGTAGCTGGCATCCTTATCATAGTTGATGGCGTTGACATCGGGGATGTAGGTGAAGTTCTTGTCCTTGCTGGAAGCAACGATCTTCACCTCGCCGAACTTGGCGGCCTCCTTGGCAGCCAGGTTCGAGAAATTGCCGGTGACCAGATAATCGGCCTCGCCGGTGGTCATCAGGTTCATGGGCACCATGGCGAACTGCTGGGTGGCACCGCCCTGGAAGAAACCGACCTTGTAGTTGTCAGGGATGTTCATCACCCGGCGCAGGGTGGCTTCGGTTTCAGTGATGATGGCATCGAACCACTTGCTGCGGTGGCTCATCTCCATCACGCTCTGGCCGGAATTGCCGTATTCCAGCAGCTCTGCCTGTGCCTGACGGAGCACCTTTTCCGGTAACATGCTGGGGCCCGCGCTGAAATTGTATACTCGTGCCATATGGAACTCTCCCTTTCCTATCCGTACCGCCGCTCTCATCTGCGGCAGGTGTGTGCTTGATTTGTCCGTAGTATACCGGTTCCGGGGGTGCAAAAACAAGAGTATCTTTGCACAAAGATGGGACTGCTCTGCCTGCCTTGAGCGCACAAAACACACAACCGTCCTTGAGCAAAGAACACTTTTTAAGACAAATGTAAAAATATGCTGGTTTTACCGCATGGCTCCTTACTTTTACTGCTTGCCTGTTTGTGCCGGGTATGGTATAATCATGTTAAAATGAGACAAATGTAAAAGCAAAAAATCGGAGGTGAAACCGGTGTACGGACTTTCAGACAGACTGAAACCACTTTCTGCCGCCGAGGAGCAGGTGCTGCTGGCGCTCTGGGACTGCCCCGCCCCGGCCACCCGGCGGGACATCAGCGAAAAGCTGACCGCCACCGGCTGGGCTCCGGCCACGGTGCTCAACTTTTTGTACCGTCTGGAGGAAAAGGGCTGGGTCAAGGGCGGCAAGGCGGGGAGCCAGAACACCTATCTGCCCACGGTCACCCGCCGGGCCTATTGCGTTGCGGCCATGCGCCAGCGGATGGACACCCTGTTCGGCGGTAGCCTGCCCGAGGCGGTCCGCGCCCTTGCCAGCGAGAGCGGCGCTTCCCAGAGCCAGCTGGAACAGGCCATCCGGGTGCTGGAGGAGCAGCATCAGGAGGCAGAAGAATACGACCTGTACGATCCCTATGGGTAACGGAAAAACGAAAAAGCTCCCATTACGGGAGCTTTTTCGTTGCATTCTATCACAAGATATGCTAAAATTAGACATGAAAAGGTACTGCACATAACGGCAGGCGGTTAGCCCACACTTCCGGAAGGAGGTGAGAGCGATGCCTATTACTTTGACGTTCCATATTTTTGGACTGGTATTTACCATCAAGGTGAAAAGCGAAAACCGCCACCCTGGCCGGTGACGGTTTTCTAGTTAAACCTCAAACCTAAAAGGGCTAACCGCTTGTCGCAGTGCCTTTTCTATTTGTAGTATAGTGATTTTTTCTTGTTTTGTCAAGAGGCGGAAGGATATACGATGGAGTGCAGATTGAAAGCAAAAAAAATGCGGCGGCTGTCCGATGCTGGGGCTGGATTATGCCGAGCAGCTCAAACAAAAAGAAGCCGCTGTCTGTAAGCTGGTGGGGAAATACGGCCCGGTGGCTCCCATCCGGGGAGCGGAAAACCCCTGTCATTACCGCAATAAGGTGATCTCTACCTTTGCAGCGGGCCCCGGCGGGAAACTGGTGTCCGGCATCTATGCGGCAGGTACGCATAAAGTGCTGCCCGTGGAAAGCTGCCTGCTGCAGGACGAAGTGCTGGACACCGTGATGCAGGCGGTGCGGGCGGCGGCCAGCACCTGCCGCTACCAGCCTTATAATGAGGACAAGGGCACCGGCCTGCTCCGCCACTGCCTGCTGCGGCGCGGTGTGGTGTCCGGGCAGGTGATGGTGGTATTGGTGACAGCCCAGCCGGTTCTGCCCGGGGCGAAAAACTTTGTCCGCGCTCTGCTGGCTGAAGCCGAAAAGCGCCATGTCCCCGTGACCACCGTGGTGCAGAACTACAATCCTCGCCGCACCAGCGTGGTGCTGGGCGAAGAGGAAAAGGTGCTCTACGGCAAGGGCTTCATTCTGGATACCCTCTGCGGCAAGACCTATGCCCTGAGCCCCCGGAGCTTCTACCAGATCAACCATGACCAGACCGAGGTGCTGTATGGTCTGGCTGTGGAAGCCGCCCGCCTGACCGGCAAAGAGGTGGTGCTGGATGCCTACTGCGGCATTGGAACCATCGGTCTGACCGCCAGCGGCAGGGCAAAGCAGGTGGTGGGCGTGGAGCTGAACCGGGACGCTGTCCGGGATGCCATCGGCAACGCAAGGCACAACGACGTGAAAAACGCCCGCTTCTTTGCCGCCGATGCCACCCAGTGGATCACAGAAGCGGCGGCCGCCGGGCAGAGAGCAGATGTCATTTTCATGGACCCGCCCCGCGAAGGCTCCACCCCCCAGTTCATCGAGAGCGTGGCCCGCATGGCCCCCAAACGGGTGGTCTATGTCAGCTGCAATCCTGAGACCATGGCCCGTGATCTTGCCCTCCTGACCGCCAAAGGCTACCGCGCCGAGGGCTTTACCCCTGTTGATCTCTTCCCCCAGACCGCCCATTGTGAGGTGGTCGGCGCGCTGGTGAGGGGGCAGACTAGGGTGGATAGCTTCCAGTGGAGTTGGGATAACCGGGGAAGGTAAAGCTGGGTGCATAATTGAATCCGCGAAAAATTCATGTTCTCTTATGGTGAGTAGAAATAAACACCAGAAAGGAATGTAATTATGAAAAAGTTGAAAGTAACTGTCGGAAAAAATGCACCAGTGCGGAGCTTTGCATCTTTGCCAGAAGAACAAAAGGACCTTCAGAGATTTAGAAAAATAAAAGCAATGATGTGCCCTTGTTGTGGAGAGACAATGTTGCTGGTAGATAATGTGGGGTTTGCCAGAAGTGTTCGTATTGTATTGCACAAAGCGATATGTTATCAGGTGAGATATTCTGGTTTTGCGATCATTGTGGACGGTTTCTGAATGTTCAGCCCGGATTTTTAACGCTTTCTGGAGCATGGAAATGCGTGGCCTGCGGATTTGCAAAATGATGTAAGTAAAGATAATATCATTGATTGAAACTTGAGAGGAAAGGCTATATGTTGAATATAAAAGACGCATTGTATAGCGGAATCCATACTGTGCAGGAGAATGCAAAAAAGATCAATGAGACTGTTGCTCCCGGTATTGTACATGGCATCGAAACTGCTGCAACTAAAACCGGAGATGCATTGACTGCCGGAAAGAACACAGTTGTAAATACAGGTGCTGCCGCAAAGGATGCTGTTATGGATCAACTGGATGCAAATCACGACGGCAAAGTAGATATTGAAGATATCATTATCCTTGGGCTGAGAACGCCGGGTGTGAAAGTGGAGCGAAACAGATTTTTGGCAAACGAGTTCCGCGCACATTATGATGCTGCAACCATTGAAAAAGCGGTTAGAACAACCCCGATGAAGGCGGGCATTTCACTGGAGGAAATCAATAAAATTGCAGACGCGGTGATTCAGCATGAGCGGTATTTTGTATCTGGAATCTCAGCCGCATTGGGAGCGCCCGGCGGTGCAGCTATGGCAGCGACCATTCCAACAGATATCATGCAGTATTATGGCTACACGCTTAGGGCAGCACAGGAAATGATGTATCTATATGGCTTTCCAGAAATTATATCTGCTGATAATGAAGCACAGATCGATACTTCTACGATGAACACTTTGATCATTGCCATGGGTGTGATGTTTGGCGTTGCGGGTGCCAACAATGCAATCAAAGCTATGGCGAAAGCGCTTGGCGAAGGTGTTGAAAGGCAACTGATGAAAAAGGCTCTGACCAAAGGAGCAATTTACCCAATCGTAAAAAGCATTGCTAAATGGTTCGGTGTCAAAATGACAAAAGAGGTATTCTCCGGTTTCTTCAAGAAGGCTATCCCGGTTGCTGGTGGGATTATTGGTGGAGGTATTACATATGTCTCCTTTAAGCCATGCTGTGAGAGGTTGAAAACGAGTCTAATGGATACAATGTTGTCGAATCCGAATCACTTGGAAACAAAAGAAGAATCTGAGATTTTTGAATCGATTGCCAGAGAGATAGATGAGCAATCTGAAGAACATAGCGGCTTTTGACTAAGTTCTGGACGGTCGGGATCGTTTTGATGGCTGACCAGATCACAGAAGTCCAAAGGGTGAAACAAGCCACGATGAATGGATATTTTTATGTATTAACGGCCATTGACCTTTTTGTGCTGAGCTTCATGTGCATCCTCACAAAGCTCAGCGAGTCCCTGAACAAAAAAGCAGAAGCAGGGATTTTTCTTTGCCTTTGCGCTGATCGCGGTGATCTCGGTGCTGGAGGTGGTGACACTGGCGGTGGATGGCACCCCGGCGGGCTACCGCTGGCTGAACATCCTGTCCAACTATCTGGGGTTCGGCCTGTCCCCGGGAGTGTGTCTCTGCCTTGTGTATGTCATGGACCGGAAAAAGAGGATGAACCGCTGGTTCAGGGCGGCGGTGTGCTGCGAGGCGTGCTACCTGCTGTTCCTTGCTCTGTCCATCCCCGCCGGGCTGGTGTTCTCCGTCAGCGCCGACAACGTTTATTCTCGCGGGCAATACTTCTATATTTATATCATCATGTACTTTGCGGCCATCGTGTATCTTTCGGTGTCCACCATTGTCACGGCGCGGGAATTTCAGAATCGCAGCCGGGCGCTGATCTACCCCTGATGATCTTTCTGCTCATTGAGACCATCATTCAGGTGACACTGCCGGACCTCCACGTTACATGGCTGTGCGTTACCCTGTTGTCGGTGCTGTACTTTATCTACTGCAGCGAGATGTGGAACCAATTGGATGCCCTTACCGGGCTGCTGAATCAGAACAGCTATCTGAACCGCACTGCTGAGATGCGCCGCCGCGGCGGGGTGCTGGTGGTGTTCGATGTGGACGACTTCAAGCAGATCAACGACCGCTACGGCCACCTGCAGGGAGATATCTGTCTGGCCGAGATCGGCCGCTGCATCAAAAAAGCCTATGCCCGCAGCGGCTACTGCTACCGTACCGGCGGTGACGAGTTTTTTGTGCTGATGGAAAACGCAGACCGGGAGGCCCAGTGCGCGCAGGAGTTTGTACGCCAGCTGGAACAGCGGCGAAAAGCCGTGGACTTTCTGCCCACGGTGTCCTTTGGTTCGGCTCCCTTTTTGGGGGAGGACGTGCTGGGTGTGAAGAATCGGGCCGACCGGGAGATGTACCGCTACAAAAAGGCCCGGAAGCCCGATGCCGCTCATTGTTCTCCGAATCATACCCTCCTATGAAAAGGGACTGCTGCACTGGGATCTCCCCTGTGCGGCAGTCCCTTTCCTTGTTCTGGCAGGGCACGGTGCGCAATGGCGTGATTTGAACTGGCTTTTTGCATTTCCTGTACTATAATAAAGAACTGTGAAGTTTACACCCGCTATCACTGGGAAAGGAGAATCACCCCTTGAATAAAATGCTTACCCACCTGAACGGCTACAAGCGCGAGAGCGTGCTTGCGCCCCTTTTCAAGATGCTGGAAGCCACGTTCGACCTGTTCGTGCCGCTGGTCATGGCGGATATCGTGAACATCGGCATTGCCGCCCACGACTTCCACTATATTCTTGTGCGGTGCGGCATCCTGCTGCTGCTGGCCGTTGTGGGCCTTGCCTGCAGCCTGACGGCCCAGTATTTCTCGGCCAAGGCGGCGGTGGGCTATTCCACCTCCCTGCGCCATGCCCTGTTTGAGCACATCCAGAGGCTTGGCTTTACCGAGATGGATACCATGGGCACCAGCACCCTCATCACCCGCATGACCAGTGACATCAATCAGGTGCAGAGCGGTCTGAACCTCTTCCTGCGCCTGTTCCTGCGCAGCCCGTTTGTGGTGGTTGGTGCCATGGTCATGGCGTTCACCGTGAATGTGCGGGCCGCCTGGATCTTTGTGGTCGCCATCCCGCTGCTGAGCGTGGTGGTGTTCGGGGTCATGGTCATCACCAACCCGCTGTACAAAACGGCCCAGGCCCGGCTGGACCGTGCTGGGCCTGACCCGAGAGAACCTGACCGGTGTGCGCGTGGTCCGCGCCTTTGATAAGGAGCAGAGCGAGATCGACCGCTTTGAGTCGGCCAACGACCTGCTGACCCGGATGCAGCTCCATGTGGGCCACATCTCCTCTCTGATGAGCCCGCTGACCTACGTCATCATCAATCTGGCCATCGTGGCGCTGCTATATGTGGGCAGCATTGAGATCAATGTGGGTGGCATGGCCTCCGGCGACGTGATTGCGCTGGTGAACTACATGAACCAGATCCTTGTGGAGCTGGTCAAGCTGGCAAACCTCATCGTGCAGGTGAGCAAGGCGCTGGCCTGTGCAGGCCGCGTGCAGGCTGTGCTGGACACCGAGCCCGGCATGGAGTTCCCCGCGGCCCTCAAGGGCGAGGCACCTGCGGATAAGGCCGGGGACGCTGTGCGGTTCGACCATGTCAGCCTGACCTACGCCGGTGCCGGTGCCCCCAGCCTGACCGATATCAGTTTTACCGCAAAGCGCGGCCAGACCATTGGAGTCATCGGCGGCACGGGCAGCGGCAAATCCAGCCTCATCAACCTGATCCCCCGCTTCTATGATGCCACGGAGGGCACCGTGGAGATCCTGGGCCGTCCGGCGCAGGAGTACCCCCGCGCGGCTCTGCGCGGCAGTGTGGCGGTCGTGATGCAGAAAGCCCAGCTGTTTGGCGGCACCATCCGCTCCAACCTGCTGTGGGGCAACAAGAACGCGGCGGACACTGATCTGTGGGCCGCACTGGAAACAGCACAGGCTGCGGAGTTCGTCAAAGCCAAGCCCCTTGGGCTGGACGAGCCTGTGGAGCAGGGCGGTCGCAACCTGTCCGGCGGACAGAAGCAGCGCCTGACCATCGCCCGCGCCCTTGTGGGCAAGCCCGAAATTCTGATCCTGGACGACAGCGCCAGCGCGCTGGACTACGCCACCGATGCGGCCCTGCGCAAGGCACTGGCCGCTCTGCCCGGTGACCTGACCGTGTTCATCGTGAGCCAGCGTGCCGCCAGCCTGCAGCACGCCGACCAGATCATCGTGCTGGATGACGGCAGGATGGTGGGTCTGGGCAGGCACGCCGATCTGCTGAAGACCTGCCCCGTTTACGAGGAGATCTACGCCAGCCAGTTCAAGAAAGGGGATGCGCAGAAATGAGTGCAAAAGCAAAGAGTAAGCTGACCCCGGAACAGCGCAACGCAACGCTTCGGCGGGTGCTGGAAAAGATCCGCCCCTACGGCTTTTTTGTGGTGTGCAGTCTGATCGTGGCCGCTGTGAGCGTGGCTGCCCAGCTGTATATCCCCATCCTCTGCGGCAGCGCCATTGATATGATGCTGGGCAAGGGGAATGTGGATTTCAACGGTGTTCTGCGCATCGTGGTGGAGATCGTGATCGTGGCCGTAGTGGCTGCATTTGCCCAGTGGCTGCTGAGTGTCTGCAACAACCGCATCACCTTCTCGGTCAGCCGGGACCTGCGCAACGCGCTCCGTAAGATCCAGACCCTGCCGCTCTCTTATCTGGACAGCCACCCTTCCGGCGACATCGTGAGCCGGATGGTGGCCGATGTGGATACCTTCGCGGACGGCCTGCTGATGGGCTTCACCCAGCTGTTCAGCGGTGTGCTGACCATCCTCGGCACCCTGCTGTTCATGCTCAGCGAGAATGTGCCCATCACGCTGGTGGTGGTGTGCATCACCCCGCTGAGCCTCGTGGTGGCAAGCTTCCTTGCCAAGCGCAGCTATAAGTATTTCCAAGGCCAGAGCACCGTGCGCGGCGAGCAGACCGCCCTTGTCAACGAGATGATAGAGGGGCAGAAGGTCGTGCAGGCCTTCGGCCACGAGGCCCAGAGCCTCGAGGCTTTTGACGAGGTGAATGGCCGCCTGCAGAGCGTGAGCCTGAAGGCCATCTTCTTCTCCAGCATGACCAACCCCGCCACCCGCTTTGTGAACAACATCGTTTATGCAGGTGTCGGTCTGGTGGGTGCCGTTTACGCTGTGGCGGGCGGCATCACCATCGGCCAGTTGAGCATCTTCCTGAACTATGCCAACCAGTACACCAAGCCCTTCAACGAGATCTCCGGCGTGGTCACCGAGCTGCAGAACGCACTGGCCTGCGCGGCCCGTGTGTTCGAGCTGCTGGATGCCGAGGACCAGGTGCCCGAGGCGGAGAACGCCAAGGTGCTGGAGACCGACGGCCATGTGGAGCTGAAGGACGTTTCCTTCCGCTACCTGCCGGACCGCCCCCTCATCGAGGGCCTGGATCTGGATGTGAAGCCCGGCCAGCGCATCGCCATCGTCGGCCCCACCGGCTGCGGCAAGACCACCCTCATCAACCTGCTCATGCGGTTCTACGATGTCAACGGCGGCTCCATTGAGGTGGCCGGAAACGATATCCGCAGCCTGACCCGCGCCTCCCTGCGCGGCAGTTACGGCATGGTGCTGCAGGAGACCTGGCTGCGTGCCGGTACTGTGCGGGGAAAACATTGCCTACGGCAAGCCCGATGCCACTGAGGAAGAGATCGTTGCCGCCGCCAAAGCGGCCCACGCCGACAGCTTCATCCGCCGCCTGCCCAAGGGTTACGATACTGTCATTGCTGAGGACGGCGGCAACATCAGTCAGGGCCAGAAGCAGCTGCTCTGCATCGCCCGCGTGATGCTCTGCCTGCCCCCCATGCTGATTCTGGACGAGGCGACCTCCTCCATTGATACCCGCACCGAGGTGCGCATCCAGGCTGCCTTTGCCCGGATGATGCAGGGCCGCACCAGTTTTATCGTGGCCCACCGCCTGTCCACCATCCGTGAGGCCGATGTCATCCTTGTGATGAAGGATGGCCACATCGTGGAGCAGGGCGACCACGACACCCTGCTGGCGCAGGGCGGCTTCTATGCCAAGCTCTATAACAGCCAGTTCGAGGGTGTAGAGACCTGAAAAAAAAAAATGGGAGATGTCGGCAGAGCAGAGTTCCCATAAAACAGTATTTGCAAAAGTTCCCTAAATGGGGAAGATTTGGCGTGACTTCGGTCACGCCTTTTCTTTTGCTTCCAGTTCATCCAGAGGGATGTACCCCAGCCCATCGTACTTGATATGGATGTGCTGCACCCGCTTTCCGCTGGACTTATTCGGGGCATCCACATAGATGGCTGACACCAGTTCACGGAGAGCATAAGGGGTGAGTTCTTCAATATGAACGTATTTGTGCGCTTTCTGGACGAACTTCTCAATATTCTCGATCTGCTGTTCCTGTACTTCGATTTCCTGCTGGATAGAGAGAACTTCCTCTTCCAACTGCTTCTGCTCGGCATCGTAGCTTTGGCTCATCATGTCAAAACGGTCATCGCTCAGCTTTCCGCTGGCGTTGTCCTCGTAGATTTTCATGAACAGCCGTTTGAGGTCTGCAATCCGCTTCTCATTCCGGGCAAGCTGCTTCTTCAGGACGGTCAGCTTTTCGGTGCTTTCCACCCGAAGCTGCTCCTCCATGACCTTGGGAAGTAGTCTTCATGACGGAGAATGTAGTCCGTCACCCGCTGAACATGACTCAGTACACGTCCTTCCAGAACCTTTACTCGGATGAAGTGTCCCTTGCACTTGCTCCCGTTCTTCTTGTGCAGAGAGCAATCAAAGAAGTCTTGACTGAAGTCCCTGTTATTGGACGAACCATATTGCATCTTGGAACCGCAGTCAGCGCAGTAGACCATACCGGAGAAAATGCTGCTCTTGCCTGTCCGAGTCATGCGGTGACGCTGGTTACGAATCTCCTGAACCTTTTCAAACACATCATCGTCGATAATGCGCTCATGTGTATCCGGGAAGATAGCCTGATTTTCCACAGGATTCAGATGTCTCTTTTTATCCCAGATAGAGTTAGTGTAGGTCTTGAAGTTGACCGTGCAGCCAGTGTACTCCCGGCGTTCCAGAATCAAACTTACTGCTCTTTTATCCCAGCGGTAAGGGTCTTCCGGGGCAGGTGCGTTTGTACTCCGGCCATGGCTCAGCTTGTAGGCGGTGGGAGTCAGAACTTTGTCCACCCACAGTTGGTTTGCAATTTGGGTCGGGCCACGTCCCTCCATGCACATGGAGAAGATGCGCTTCACAATCGCAGCCGCTTCCGGGTCAACAAGCCAATGCTTCGGGTTCTCCGGGTCTTTTACATAGCCGTACGGAACATTGACCGTCAGCGGCACTCCACGCTCTCCCTTGGCCTTCTGGACAGCCCGAATCTTGCGGCTGGTATCGCGGGCGTAAAACTCGTTGAACCAGTTCTTAATACCCGCAAAATCGTTGTTTACGCTGTTCGGGTCAATGGTGTCGTAATTGTCGTTAATGGCAATGTAGCGAACGCCATACTGGGGAAAGGTAAAGTTTGTGTACAGACCTGTCAAGGCAGAATTGCGTCCCAGTCGGGACAAATCCTTCGTGATAACGATTCCTACACGCCCCGCTTCAATCTCGACCAGCATACTCTGAAAGCCGGGGCGGTCGTAGTTCGTGCCGGAATATCCATCGTCCACAAAGAACACCGGGTTCGGAAAGTGATTCTTCTTAGCGTATTCCAGAAGAATAGCCTTCTGGTTCTCAATGGACAGGCTTTCGCCGAGCCGTGCGTCCTCTTGCGACAGTCGGCAGTAAAGTGCGGTGATTTTATTCGTTGCTCCAGACATTGTTGTGTCCTCCTTACTCTGTGGAGCAACTGTCGGTACAGGATTGGTTACCGGGTCAAGTATAGCAGAATTGGGCGCAGTTGTCATTCGTCTGCACCCTCATCTTCAAATTTTTGCTGGGCGTTCTTGGCAACAATGCGCTCCAGCTTCTTCAAAAAGGACTCCTTGCCCTCATAGCTGCCGGTCACGGTGTAGGTGGTGTGACCGACTTTTTCCGTGGTGGTCAATTCTGGAATCCAGAAAGCGGACAGGTTCTTGACATGGAGGTTGCCGTTCTCGTCCACATAAGAGCTGTGTTTCTTCTGCTCTTCGGTCAAGGGCCTCCGCTTGAAATAGATTTCATTTTCGGAGATGTTCACAGTCTCGCTGGTCTGCTCTTTCGGGGCATCATCATACAGCTGTGCGAAAAATGCCAGTGCATCTTCGGGTGGTTCTTCCTCCATGAGCTGCTCGAAAACTCGCTGTTCCTCTGCCGAGAGGTTATTCCATGCGACTTCCAACTCCTGCTCGTTGGCTGCGTTGACGAAGGCTTCGATCTCTTTTTTCATGGTGCATCCTCCTTTGGCTGCGAAAAGCGGATTTTCAAAAAGTATGGGTTTTCGTGAGAGCAAGAATCGTCCCGTGGCCACAAATTTTCAATTCTTGAAAATTCTTGCCCTTTGGGACAGCTTCTTGTTGGGGCGTGCCTGCCCCAAACCCTGCTAGGTGATTTCATTCTTGGTGGTTGCTATATTGCTTATATGCCTTTTCAAATCCTGATTTGTTATATATGATAAATTTATAACATTCTCCGTCTTTCATGGAAATTGCTGCAACAGGAACGACCATCTGACTCCATGAAAGCTCCCTTATCTCGTTCATGGGCAATACAAGGTTGCGATACAGTGGACTGACTGTGAGCTTTTGAGTTGAATATGTAATGCTCTGTTCATCAATGTACAAACCACCGCCAATGATTCCATTACGGCATAAGCTACACACAAAAAGTTTTTCCCATAATATTACCGCCTCCTATTAGTTGATGGTTGGTTAAGTTGAGTATATCATATTGATTTCCAGAAGAACACCCCTATATAGGAGATTTTAGCCGTTTTACTGCGTACGTGCGTACGAGAGATTGGTACGCACGTACGCAGCGATTTGCCCGAAGCGCACCCTATATAGCCGTTTCCCCTCGGAGAGCCCACTACACTTTGCAGACCGCAGGGATGAAAGTGTCATAGTGGGTTATTACACTTCCGCAGAAGCGCCTTTTCCTCGCCGCAAACAGCCGGGTGTGCCTTTTGTGAGAGCTTTCTGTCCGGCGAATCCACATCGCCCACAGGCGATGTAGCAGGGATTCCAAAGGGGCGCAGCACCCTTGGCACACGACTTTGGTACAAAGTCTAGTGTGTTACACCTTTCCAGAGATGTACACGTTCCTGAAATGCAAAAAGCCCCATACCCAACACCTTGACGGTGCGGACATGGGACTTGATGATTCCTCGGCCTAGCCGGGTACTCGTAACCAATCCTGACAGGCAGTTGCCGTGTCATTTCTCGAAAACTGTTTTACGAATACCCAGCAAGCGGCATCTCCCATTTTTATGCGATGGTTTCCAGCACCGGTTCCTCCGGCGGGGAAGCAGGGTGGAGTGGGCTTCCACGAACTCTGCCGCCCGCTGGCTGGCGATGCCCTGCCGCACCTTGCGGAAATCGTTGGCAGGGAAGGTGCGCTCACCCTTCCAGTGTGCCAGTGCGGCCTCCACCTCGGCATCGGTGGGCCAGAGGTGTTCCCGCTCGGCCACCATCAGAAGGCCCAGACTGCCCCGCAGCTTCTGCTCTGCCTGTGCGTGGAGCTCAATGCGGAACTGTTCCACGGTCTGGCCCCGCACCTTGAGGTACTGGTCAAAGTTGACGTTATTGGCCTGCAGCCGCAGGTTGAAGTTCCGCTGTTCGGCAAAATAGTTGCCGGAGACCAGGTCCTTGGGCAGGGTGCCCTTGACACAGCCGCCCAGCTGGAAGATAAGCTCCCGGCGGGCCAGTGTCTTGGCCTGCGCACAGCGCTGGGCATAGAGCTCCCGTGCAACCTGCTGGCGCAGGGCCGTTTTGCCTGCGGCATCGGCGGCGCGGTCTTCATCGCCGTGCCGGGTGTTCACTTCCAGTTCAATGCTCACCTGCCGGATGGGCCGGGGCTGGATGGGCTGGGTGAAGCCGGTGTAACGTTCCAGCTCCAGCGGCGGCAGGCAGTAGAACTCTGCTCCCGCCCGGAAGCCTTCGGCCCGGTTGACGGCCAGCAGCTCAAAATCCGGATCGGTTACGGGCACCAGATGCTCTTTTTCCACAAGCTCCTGAAACATATCCGTTGTCATAGTTCGGCTGCTCTGCTTTTTTCGATTTCGGAGCGGAGCTGTTTGATTTTCTCGGTCAGCTCCTTTTGCTCGTCCTCATATCTCCGGGACATTCTGGAAAAGCGTTCTCAGAGATCTTGCCGGAAACATTGTCCTCATAGATGCGCTCAAAGAGGCCGTCCAGTTCTTCATCACGGGCAAGGAGTGCTTTCAACTCTTTCTCTTTCAGCTTGCGGTCGGCTTCGTCTGCCTGCTGGGAGTGCCCGATAACAGCCTTCAAAAAGTCGTCCTCATAGAGGCTGGCAAACTTGGTCAGCCGCCGAATTTCGCCCAGCACCACTTCTTCCAGAAAGTCTACACGGATGTAATGGGTGGATTGGCAGGTACCACGGTTGCCCTTGTAGTTGGAGCAGTTGAAATACTTGATTTCCGGGTTGCCCTGATTGAAGTGGAAATGCAGATTGCAGCCGCAGTCTGCGCAGACAAGCAAGCCAGAGAACAGATTGTGTTCTCCGTTGCTGGTACGACGTTTGCGCATTTTTCCGCGTTTCTGCTGTACCTGCTCAAACACGGCACGTTCAATAATGGGTTCGTGAACATCTTGGAACACCACCCAATTTTCCGGGTCGTTATGAATCCGCTTCTTATTCTTGTAGGATTTGGAGTAGGTTTTGAAATTCAAAACATCTCCACAATACTCCTGCTGATACAAAAGAAGGGTAATCGTGGAACCATTCCACTTGGTTGCTGGACGAATCTTGCTCCTTCCGGGACGGCCAATGCCTTTCTGAATCCAGTAAGCCTGCGGGGTCAGGATGCCTTCTTTTTCAAACTGGGTGGCAATCTGTTCTGTGCCAAAGCCCTCCAACGTCATATCAAAAATGCGCCGGACAACTTGTGCGGCTTCTTCATCAATGACCCACCGCTTGGGATTGTTCGGGTCCTTGATATATCCCATAGGGAGGAAGTCCCATCGGTTCGCCGGAGTTGCCTTTGATTTTATTACTGATACGGCGTTTCTTGCTGATGTCACGGGCGTACCACTCATTGAACAGGTTTCGGATGGGTGCCAGTTCATTTTCTCCCTCGGCCGTGTCGATGTTGTCTGAAACGGCAACAAGTCGGATGTCATGGTCCGGGAAAAATTCTTCTGTCAGCCGTCCGACCTCAATATAGTTTCGGCCCAGACGGGAAAGGTCTTTGACGAACACAGCGGAGGCTTTCCCTTGTTCGAGCTGCTGCATCATTTCAACGAAACCGGGACGGTTCATGGTCACGCCGGAAATGCCATCATCCAGAAAGTGAACCAGATTGGTATAGCCTTTTTCCTTTGCAACTTTGGTGAGCAGCTTCTTTTGGTTGCCTATGCTGTAACTCTCGCCCTCCAAATTATCATCACGGGAAAGACGCTCATAGAGAAAAGCGGTTGCTTCACGGGATTTCTTGTTACTCGACTGTTTCATACTCGCTCCTTTCTTGGGACAGTCGAATAGCAAATTCACTTGTACACCTATATTATAACACAATCCGCTTTCTCTGTCCGCTGCCTCCCGAAAGGTCATTATAATTTTTCGCTTTCGGATTTCATCAGCCGGAGAAGAACTTCTCCTAAGGTCTGGGAACTTTCTCTTTGAACACCGGCTCAACGATAAAGGAGCGATTGCCAATACGATAAGTCGAATCCAGAGTAAGCATCTCTGGATTTTTTGTTTTTTCCGGGTTTGTCTTTTTCGCTTGCATCGTAAAAATCCCCTTTCTTAAAAGATCAAAAAACGAGCCAACGGACGGCTGCTGGCAGCAGCCCACGGGAATCTCACCCCTGCATTCCTCATGCAGCCCTACTCATTGCCTGCGACGCTCTGAACGCTCGGACTTTGACGGTAAGGGAGTATCAGCCTGCCTGTATGTCATGGCCCGCAAGCAGCCGCACTTGCATTGCGGCGTGGTGATGATCGCTCCACTTTTCAAAGAAAAGCATCGTGGCGCACCCGCCGTCCGGCTCGATACAGACAGCAACGTATCCGTTTGCCCTATGATGCACCGCCATTGTCCTGCGGGCATATTTTTCAAGGTGCTGTCCCGAAACGTGGAAAGGGTCAGCTCGTTTCGGCTCTGGTCACAATAGAAAATAAGTTTGATTTCCAGATGGCGTTTCATGTACTCGTCTATGCACACATGAGGCTGACCGTGCTTGTCATAGAGAATGCCTGTACAGAGCTTGTTGATATAACCTCTGTAATGTCGCAAAACCTGTTCAACTGCATCGGTGTCCCCGGCACAGGCAGAACGAATCACCGAGAGCGGCAAAAAAAATCTCTGCTCGTGTGTTCATAGGAGTTCATTTACGCCTAACCTCCCTCCGGCAAGTGCGCCTTTAGCTTTTTTCGCAGCTCGTTCAGCGTTTTTGCCCGGTGCCGTTGAACAGCACTCCGGGACATTCCCATGAGGTCGCCAATCTCGCCATCGCCCAGTTCCAGAACACAAAACAGAATCAGAATGCTTTGTTCTTGCTTTGGCAGAGCGGCAAACGCATTGGCAACAAGTTCATTGTCGATGTGCAGATCACAGCCGTAGGATGAAAATACAAATTCTTCACTTGGATAATGGTCTACACTCGTGAGCTGCCCCAGTCTTCCAACGAAAGAACGCTGAATGACTTTTCACAGTCAAGCAGACGTTTCTTATTTCGGTGATAGTTCCGGGCCTCATTTCGCAGCACCGCTTTGCAGAACGCATCGAATCGGTACTGTTCGCCATCGTTGCGAGGGATAGCTTCCATCTTCTCACCCCCTTTCTGTGGGGATGTCGGGTGGATTTTTCCCTTTCCGCTAATATGACACCTGAAACACTCGATTCTGCCCGCTTTTTTGAAAATTTCCCAAAAAATTTTTGAAGCAGGCAACTTTTCAGGCGGCAATAGAAAAGCCCAGCAGACCGAAAACGGCCAACCGGGCATAATGGCAGTGTGAAATGCGCAGAAGCTACATTGTATAGTGCATAGTAAAAGCCCTGCTGACCCTGTGCGGGAGCAAGGCTTTTTTGACAGTTCAAAGCTGGGCGTTCGATAGAATATCAGGCGCATGGCAGCATCCTCCTATGGCCGCCATGATAAGCAAAAAAGAGCCGCGGCCTTGATTTTCTCAAACACCGCCGGTTCAAAATGGGCGCAAAGAGTCACCTGCTCCAACCAACGGCTTTTTTATTTCCCCTTAGTCGGGGCAGGTTCTCATCATATACTGAAAAAAAGAACCGATAATCACAAGTGAATTCACCTTGTGCATTACCGGCTCTGCGTCTGTGCGTCTGGCTCTTTGATAACAGATATATTCAGTTGTCGTGCGGAGATCAATGTTTCATGCTTGCATTTGGGACAGTACAACGGGAAGTTTTCAAGAACTGTATCTTCTCGTATTCGTACTCGCGTTTTGGAATCGCATACTGGACACAATATCCATGTTTCGATCATTGCTTTGTACCGTCATTCTTGCAGTTCTTGAAACCACGCATAGCAGCCCAAATGCCGATAACAATGATATATGCACAGATACCCAGCGCGACAATAGTTATTTCCGTGCCATAGTCCGAAATAGTGATATTCTGTATCGCCGGGATGGCCCGAAATTGAATGTACGATGTCAAGGCCAGCAACCCAACATCGACGAAAATCATAAGCAATCCAGTCTGCTTGCTTACCTTTTCCTTATCGTATTTCGCACGTTCTTCGGGGCTTTTCGTATTAAATCCTGAAACCAACATACTTCCTTTGCCCGTCAACAAGATAATCGTAGCGATAATAGCGATTGCCACAATCACCCACATAATCCAGATAAACCACATAATCAAAACTCCCTTCAATCCTTGATTAAACTTTGTAATATAAATACTGACCTTTTTTGTCTACCCACGTCACCATTGCTAAAAACAACAGTAAAATGATTGCACAGGCAATCCAACTCCCGATAAACAAAGAACTTGGGAAAAATCTCAACAACAAATATGCCGTTCCGCAGGTAACTACAACTCCAATCAATGCTGTCAAAATCGCTGGTAGACTTTGCTTGATAATATGGGTGACATTCTCCCATTCAAAATTGGGGAAAACGAGATTTAAGATGTAGCCTATCATTCCGATCAGCACCGAACATAGCAAAGGAAAAGCATACCCCAGCATAACTTGAGGGAAAGGCCATTGCAAATACAATGCCATGATGGTATTCAAAACAAAAATTGTCGGTACAGACATTGAGAGATGATGCAGCAGCTTTACTCGAAAGAGGCACTTTGCCGCGATAGGTAAGGATTTAAGAGCCTCTATCTGTTTTCCCTCAATAGAGATACTGGCATAGGTTGTGCAGGATATTGTCGTCAAGATAGAAAAAGCATATATGAACAGCACATCATAATCAGCAAAAGGCACCTGAAAATATTCGGCCAACTGATAAATGTATGGTGTGATCTTATCCGACATTAAAACAACCAGCAGAACAAAGACCGCAGCAAAAAGCAATCCGCAGGCAGTATTGGTTAGATATACTGGAAGCGAAAAATAACGTGTGCGCTCTCTTTCTAAAAGAGCAGATACCGGGCTGTGCTGTTCCGTGGTTTCTTTGTTCAATCGACGGGCTGACTTTTTGAGCCTTGTATTGCATCATTGCTATACCAGTTACGAAATATTTTGATTAGACCATAGAGCAGAGTAACGCCTATCAGGAATACCCCGCCGAAGTATAAACCTATCAACAGATAGTCCCCGTTAAGCAATCGGTGAATATACTGGTCTGCATAAAGTGTAAAAGTCGAGGTAGAAATAACATCCCCAAAATTTCCGGCAGCTATATCAGGGAATTTGCAGAACATAAAGATCATAAATGCAAACAAAACCAGAATAGCCGCCGCTGCCTTTAGTCGGGCGATACGAGCAGAGGAACTTTTCAAGATGCGGTAAATCTGTGTTCCGATCATTGTTCCCAAAAGACCGGGAATGACAGGAAAGATGATTGTTATTCCAAGCACAATTAGATAAAACGGAAATCCCATATCTGCGGTCAGGCCAAACAGCACCATCATAGGAAGCAGCAGCGCCACAGTAAGGGCGACTTCTACCATAAACAGGACAGTCAATTTGGAGAGTATCAATGTACGCAGCGGAATTGGGAGCGCAAGCACACTGTCAATGTTAGTATCGCTAAGGAGCAGGCCGCTTCCCCAAAAAACACTAATCGCAATATTGAGGATCACGCAGATTAGCGCCATAGGAATAACAAGTTCCGTCACTACTTCCTCCAACGACCACGCAATAGAATAAATGATTTTCAAGGAGTACATCAGGTATGCAAGCAATCCCATTAGGATCGCTGCTATAAGCATATACAAAGTGATCGTTTTTGTGCGGTTCTTTGTATCTGCATATCGAAGCTGATTGGCATGAGATAGCTGCAAAATATTATTCCTTAGTAGGGGTAACAGAAATTTCATCGCCATTCATCTCCATAAATACTTCTTCCAAACCCTTTGTTCCAACGATTTCTGTTGTCCTGCCGGAATACAGTAATTGTCCATGCTTAATAACGGACACTTTATTGCACACCTTTTCTACCACATCAAGAATATGGCTTGAAAACAGAACAGAATTTCCACTTGCACAGAGTTCTTTCATCTGCTCTTTCAGGATCACAAATGCCTCCGGGTCTAATCCAACGAAAGGTTCATCCAATATCAGCAGTTTAGGCGTGTGTGAAAAGGCGGCAATCAGCGCAAGTTTCTGTTTCATGCCGTGGGAGTAAGAGGAAATCAAGTTATTCAAATGCGGCCCCACCTGAAAAGCCGAGGCCAATTTCTCGAAGTTTTGTTTCCGCATCTTGGACGGTACTTCGTAAATGTCACAGATAAAATTGAGATACTGCAATCCAGTCATATACTCGTCAAGCTGGGGATTATCTGGCACATACGCCATCTTCCGCTTACAAGCCATCGGTTCTTTTTTGAGGACAGAAGTTCCATCCAAAAGGATTTCCCCATCGTTAATGCCGATAATGCCCAAACAGGCTTTCAATGTCGTTGTTTTTCCAGCTCCATTCTTCCCAATGAAGCCCATTATGTCGCCATCTTCCACGACTAAACTAAGATTGCATACGGCCTTTTTTGTACCGTAGTTTTTGGATAAGTTCTTAATTTGTAACATAGCATTCCTTGCCTTTATTTAGAAAAAATTCAAAATGACATTCAAAAAAAAAAATAACCGTTCCGCCATCAAAGTTCTTGTTGGGGCAATTCACTTCATCCCCAAATAGATCATGATGCCCGTTGCTACGAATGCAACAACAGCCATGATATAGTACATATACGGCTTTGCATTCTCTTTCTGGCTGACGGTAAAGCCAGAAATGAGGTTCAGCAGGACACAAGCCACAGGGACGCCGAACACTACAACATTGCGGGGCCAGAAAGAATTTGCAACTCCGGTAGAATCAAAGTGGACGGGGATAGACGCCGGCAGGCGGTTATAGAAAGCGAGAAAGACTACCAGCGTCAATGCACACAAAATGGTGCTGATAACAGTATGCTTTGTTGCGGACTTCATAAGTATTACCTCCTTTAATTGCTTCGTTTCCTCTTAAAATAGAGGACAAGCGAATAGACCAACGGGACAACGCCAACCAGAAAAATGATTAGCGGAACGGTTACAAAAACAAGATTGTGTAGTGGATGAAGAATGCTGACAATACCGGCTAATATCCATGTGTAGCCGCCCAGCCGATGCGTCTTGTACCAGCCTTCTTCATCATCAAAAAGCCACGGAAACTTTAGCCCAACATAAGGGTTGATGTGGTTTTTGGGGAAATAATTGCCGCTGACAATAAATAAAATGCCAATAAAGACATACCAATAAGTATCTTGCATAGTCTTAGCGGGAAAAAGTACGGAATATACCTGCGGGATCAAATATACAACTCCCGCAATCGGCATAATCCATTTGCCCAAAGACACTAACGCCTTGGCTCCGTTTGTCGAAGCAATTTTGATACTAAGCGCAAGGTTCAGAACAATATTCAGCAAAACGGCAATCACATAGAGCAGAATATAGTTTTCGTTACTGGCACCGCCCATGTGGGATAGAGCGAATGCTACGATGGACAAAATAATGCAAATTGTACTTGTCAGAAACAAGGTTCGTTTATTTTTGGGGTTCATCTTTATCCTCCTGAAATTGCATAAGCCACATAACAACACTTTCAAATACCGATGTATTGATTTCATAATAGATGTATTTCTGATAACGCGTTTCAAAAAATCAAATCAGCCTTTTTAGAGTAGAAAGGTGGTATGAAATAGTGGCATTAGTCAAGTCAAATTCTGCGGCAATTTCACCGGCTGACATCTTCCGTTTTTGTTTTAGTTTCAGTAGTATCTCCCGTCGGACAGGATCACTTAATGCTTTGAAAATATTAGGTAAACTCACAGTGCTTTCACCTTTGTCCCCTGTTATTTTGAAAAATCTCTAAATGATATTTTCATTGTAGCACAATAAGAAAGAAAGTCAACACTCATTTTGAAAATTCTCTAAATGGCTTTCTTATGGGCTGTTCAGGATAGCCCAGATTAGTCTACTCTGGTGTTTATGTATTGCCATAATCAAATAAATATGAATTATAAAATGTAGACAGAACGGACATAGCAACATTTCGCCAATCGCTCATGAACTATAAAATGTATATGGGTGATGCAGAATGGCGAAAATTGAGGACTGTCCCGGCTTTGAAACGTTCGGAGCGGATGTCAAGGCAGCTCGAAAGGCAAAACAACTTTCCCGCAGTGCGCTGGCTGACATGATACATTGTGACAGCCGGTATCTTGCGAACATCGAAAACGAGGGCACGCTGCCCAGCCTGCCGGTGGTGATTCAGCTGATAAAAATATGTGGTCTGCCCGTGGAGCGGTACTTCAACCTGGAACTCATGCGGGAAGAAAGTGCGGAACGTCAGCGGGTCAGCCACAAGCTGCAGCTTTGCCCGGAAGAATACTTACCCATCGTAGAAGGTGCCATTGACGGTGCCTTACGAATCCATGAACAGGAAAAAAAGAGCCCGTGTGTGTCTGATTGTCATGCACGGTGAGGATGCAAAAGCATCCTCTTATTTTTTTTTTTTTTGCATTTTGCGGGCAAAACGGGGGTGTTGCGGTGTCATAGTAGTGGGGAGAGGTAACGTAGCAAGCATAGGGAGTGTAGCCACTCCCTGCAAAAATGCTTGCTGGGGGAGTACCCCAGACCCCCAAGAAACGAGGTGAAACTATGACGAACCGAACCCGAAAAATTGTTCTGCGTGTTCCCGTGACGCCGGAGGAACGGGAACTTATCCGGCAGAAGATGGCTCTGCTGCACACACGGAATTTTTCTGCCTACGCCCGGAAGATGCTGATAGATGGTTATGTTGTCCACATCGACACCACCGACATCCGGGCGCAGACCGCCGAATTGCAGAAGATTGGTGTCAACGTCAATCAGATCGCGCGGCGGCTGAACAGCATGGGGCCGCTGTACACACAAGATGTTGCGGACATCAAAGGAGCGCTGGCGCAGATATGGCAGTTACAAAGATACATCCTATCAAATCAACGCTGAAAAAGGCACTGGACTACATCGAGAATCCGGCAAAGACGGATGAAAAAATGCTGGTGTCCTCCTTTGCCTGTGCCTACGAAACCGCAGACATCGAATTTGAACTGCTGCTCTCACAGACCATGCGGAAAGGCAACAATCTGGCCCACCACCTGATACAGTCTTTTGCGCCGGATGAAACCACGCCGGAGCAGGCCCACAAGATTGGTCGGCAGCTTGCAGATGAAGTCCTGCAAGGCAAATACCCGTATGTACTGACCACGCACATTGACAAGGGGCACGTCCACAACCACATTATCTTTTGTGCAGTGGACATGGTGAACCAGCGGAAGTATGTTTCCAACCGACAAAGTTATGCCTACATCCGGCGCACTAGCGATCGGCTATGCAAGGAATACGGCCTGTCCGTGGTGATGCCCGGTCAAGACCGGGGCAAGAGCTATGCCGAGTGGGACGCGCACCGCAAGGGCACGAGCTGGAAGGCGAAGCTGAAAACCGTCATAGATGCAGCCCTCCGGCAGGCCAAGGATTTTGACGATTTTCTGCGGCTCCTGCAGGAGCAGGGCTACGAGGTCAAGCGGGGCAAGTACGTTTCGTTCCGTGCGCCCGGACAGGAACGGTTCACCCGCTGCAAAACGCTGGGCGAAGCCTACACCGAGGAAGCTATCACCGAGCGCATCAAAGGGAGGTTCGTGGAGCGGAAACCCAAAGAAAACCGCAAAATTTCGCTGCGGATTGATTTGGAGAACAGCATCAAGGCCCAGCAGTCCGCAGGGTATGAGAAGTGGGCAAAACTCCACAATCTGAAACAGGCTGCCCGGACGCTGAACTTTCTGACGGAGCATGAAATTGATAGTTACCCGGATTTGGAAAGCCGGGTGGCCGAGATCACCGCCGCCAGCACCGAAGCTGCCGCCGCATTGAAAGCAGCAGAGCGCCGGCTTGCAGAAATGGCCGTGCTGATAAAGGATGTAACCACCTGTAAGGAACTGCACCCACTGTTGCAGGAGTATCAGCGGGCTGCTGACAAAAAGCAGTTCCGACGTAAGCATGAAGGAACCTTGATTCTCTATGAAGCAGCGGCGAAAGCTCTAAAAGAGCAGGGCTTTCAAAAGCTGCTCGACCTCTACGCCCTGAAAAACGAGTATAAGCAACTGGCCGAGCAGAAAGACCAGATGCAGCGGCAGTACAATGATGCCAAACGCCAGATGCAGGAGTATGGCATCATAAAGCAGAATGTGGACGGCATTCTGCGGACAGCACCGGGAAAGGAGCAGATGCAGGAACGGTAAATCTGCACAAAATATTGTTCGGACTTTTGAATCCCAAACGCTTAGACCGGGTGGCGTTTCCGCCCGAAATCATGTAAAATAGACTTAGACAACGAAAGCGAGGAACCCTCTATGGCAGAAGTGAACGATAACAGCTCTATCCAGCTCTTTGAAGATCAGAAAATCCGCACTGCATGGGATGCAGAAAAGGAAGAATGGTATTTTGCCATCGTTGATGTGATTGCTGTTCTGACTGACAGCGCAGACCCACAGAACTATTGGCGCGTTCTAAAAAAAGCGTCTTAAAGACGAAGGAAATGAAACCATTACAAATTGTAATGGTTTGAAAATGACCGCTCCTGACGGCAAAAAGCGCAAAACGGATGTCGCTAACACTGAACAGCTCCTGCGCATCATCCAGTCAATCCCATCTCCGAAAGCTGAACCGTTCAAGGCATGGCTGGCAATGGTAGGCAAAGAACGCATCGAGGAAACAATCGACCCGGAGCAGGCCATTGACCGTGCGCTTGATACCTATTTGAAGAAAGGCTACTCCGAAGAATGGATTCACCAGCGGCTTTTGGCAATCCGTATCCGAAACGAACTGACAGACGAATGGAAGAAGCGCGGAGTGCAAAAGGGCAAGGAGTACGCCATCCTGACCGATGAAATCTCCCGCGCATGGTCCGGCATGACCACGGGGCAGTACAAGCGGCTGAAAGGGTCAGCATCGGTCATGTACTCTAACTTTGTAATGGTGCCATTCGCCAGCCGCCGCATTTCCGTATCCATATCCGGCAGGGCGGCCAGCATCCGCGCCATCGTCCGGCGGCGGTCAGAAGTGTGGTACATACAAATCAAATTTTCTTCTTCTACGCTGAAATTCATGGTCAGACCTCCATTTCATGTTGTTTGCTGCGGGCCGCTGCCTTTTTCGGGCTGGCGGCCTGTTTTGTTTCGGAAAGCTGCTTGCGGACGGAAGCACGGGGCTTGCGGATGCCCCTGTCCCGGTTCTCCTTTTTTGTCAACCAGCGCATAGATGCCGAAACGGTCTTTCACGCTGGAAAGGTGCATGGATTTGTACGGCAGCATGGCAAGCAGCTGGTCCGTGTCCCGGCTGGATGCCAGTTTGGTAAAATAGGGCGATACCTCCACCATAAAATGATTCTTGTCCGGGCTGTTGGGAGCAGCCAGCCGTTTCATGTCTGCCGCAATGCGCTGGGCCTCGGCCTCGATCAGCCCGGTGTGCAGTTCCGCAAGATGTTCTTTGAAATCACCGGGCCGTGCCGGTTCCCGGCTGCGTTGCTCCTGCCGGATGGCCGCTTGCAGAAGTTCCGGGTCACGGGTCTGCATTTCATGCCGCACGAACTCCCCGAAATATTTGTCCGGGCGGCTGTCGAAATGCTCTTTGGGGCCAATCTCCCGCATTCCGCTTTCATAGATCAGGCGATTGGCACCCACGGGCAGGGCGGCTTCCCGGATGTGCTGGAAATGCTGCTGATAGTCCAATCCGTTGGCTGCGCCGGTCAGCTCCACCGCATAGGCAAGAATCCTGTCGTGGGTTTGCTCGCCGCAGAATTTCCATGTGTTGTAGGCTTGCGTATCTTTGAGCAGCACATCCCGTTCCCGGAAGCAGAATGTTCCAGAGGGCCGGGATAGCCACAACAGCAGCTTATCTTCCGGCTGGTCGCTGCGGGCTGCTTCCCGCAGCATCTTGATGTCATAGGCAAAATCGCTCTGATAGTATGCGGTGTTCTGGTGCATAATGGCTTCCAGCGCAGCAATCACATCCATATTTTCAAACTTTTGCACAGTTTACACCTCCAATTCCTTTGCCTTTTCCCGTGGCAGCGTTTGCTTGCTCTGCTCCTTTTTTGCGGCATCCAGCTGTGCCCGGATGGACGGCTTTTTCGGTTTGGCGGCTCGGGATTCTTTTGCTTTCGGCGCCTTTTCTTCGGCCTTGACTGCGGCGGCAAGGTCCGTCAGAGAAATTTGTTCGCCGGCCTTTTGCTTTTGCCTCCAATTCGCCCAAAGAGGGCGCATTGTTCAGCACACCGTCAATCATATTTTCGTTCTGTTCGGTGGAAAGTTCTGCGGTGCGCAGCGGATTTTCCCGCAAGAACTCCGGCACCTGCTGGAAGCCCACACTGTCGCAGTAGTGGGCGGTGTCCTGCCCATTCTGGTGCAGCACCACCACATCCGAAACAGACAGCGAATGTCCCTTGAAGTCTGCCGGATGGTCCACATTGAACGTGCGGTAGATGTCCTCCAACGTGGTGCCAGCAGTCAGCGGCGCAGCGTAAACTTCTGCGTAGTTGGCCTTGTCCACAGTCCGACCAGCGGCCTGCAGGCGGTCGTATGGCTCAAAACGGTAATCGTGAGTGGAATCCTCATTGCACAGCTGGTAGATGGAAAAGCTGTCCTGCTGCGGTGCTTCAAATCCTGCCGCTGCGTATTCCTCTACCGTCATTCCGGCAGCAGCAGCTTCCTGTGTGATCTCGGCCTGCACCTGTGCCTTGTAATCCTGCAAGCTCTGGTCAAAGTCGGCCAACTTGGGCGGTTCCGGCAAGTTGTATTGGCCTTGGTTGAGCAGCGGGCGGCAGTCCTGCACATAGGTCACAACCGCGTTGTAATAGACGGTCTGTTCCGGCGAAATGTTCTGTCCCTCCCGCAAAGCGGCGGTGGCCGTCTGCTCCATGGCCGAAAGATTGCAATGTTGTTTGAGGTACGGGATAAACTCGGTCAGCACCATTTCCCGCTCTGCCTTGTCTTGTTCCCACGCTTCCGGGCCTTTGTTGTGCTGAACAAAATTCTTCCAGTTTTCATCCTTGGCGTAATATTCATGGTAACACTGGATGTGCTGAATCAGGGAGCCGTCCCCGTCCCCGAAATCCTGCCGCCCCTCGTAGTTGTCGGGCTGACCGTTCAGGGTAAAATCAATGCGGAACGCGGTCTTGTCGTACCAGCCACCCTCGTAACATCCTTTTCCCGGTCTGTGTGCTGGGCGGTGTCCAGTTCTTCAAAAACTCGGTTTGCCACGGACAGCGGCATGATTTCGCCGTCCTGCAGCTTGTCGCTTTCACTCCACAGAATTGTGACCGTAGGTTCTGCGGCGGGGTCTGGAATTTTAACGGATGCGGGAATTTCGTTGGCCTTTTCCGCCGCCTCTTGGAACGCCGCCAGCTTGTCGCCCAACAGGACTTCCGACACCGGGGCTGTCTGCCCCAGCAGATTAAGTGCTTCCTGCCCGGCATCTGGCAGGGTCAGACCGGGCGCGTCCAGCTGGCCTCCGTCCAGAGCCTTTTTTGTCCGCATCATACAGTGTATAGTCATAGCCGGAATCGCAGGTCTGGATGAACAGCGTATTGCCGTTGTCCAGCGCAAATGCAGCCTCCTGTGCAGTGGAAAGTTCTGTTTCCCGCTGCTGGCGCAGTTCTGCCAGATGCTCGTCCAGTGCGGAGATCAGTTCATAGGCCGTATTGCGGATAATTTCCAGAGAGGCTTTCAACTCGGCCAGTTCCCGGCCCGAACTCCACCCGGCCACATAACCAAAGGAATACTCGGATGTGTCCAGCCCGTAGTGCTGGCAGACTGCATAAGCTACGCTTTCGGCCTGCACCTCGCGGGTGCGGCTGTCCGGGCGGTTGGTCTGTTCCGGGTCGGTGGGGTCGATGGCGTGAAGCTTGGCGTGGGCAATCTCGTGGATAGCCGTCTTGATGGTCTGTAACTGGCTCATGCCCTCTTGGATGGCAATGCGGTTGTCAAGAAGGTGGAAAGTAACCATGCGCCCCGCCCTCGATGTCCTCAAACCCGATGGGCACCGGGGAAGATTGCTCCAACGCCTTTGAAAAAATCTTGATAGTCCTGCACACTGCCGGACAGTTCATTCACTGCGATAGATGGCAGCGGTTCGCCCTCGGTCTGGCTGACATCGAACACGGACACCACCTTGAAAGCCGGAATCTGCACCGTCTTTTCTCTCCGTCAGCGGCTTGCCGTCCTTGTCCAGAATCGGCTTGCCCTGTTCGTCCAGCTTTTCCATTTTCTGCTTGACCTTGTAGGGCGCAGGAGCAAGGATTTTGATGCCTTTTTCGCCTTTCTTTACGGTGCGGTGGAACGTGTCTTTCCACTTGTTGAAGCCCGCCACCAGTTGGCCGCCCTGCATGGCGATCAGCAAGGTGTTGTTGAAGCTGTAATTGTGGAATTTCGCCATCGTGGTGAGGTAGGCTTTGTAGCGGTCGCTGTCGAACAACTGCTGAATCCCTGTTTCCAGCCGGTCCGTGATTTCTTTCATCCGTTCCGTGCTGTCCTTGCCGTTCAGGATGATGGGAATAACTTTCTGCTGTTCTGTTTCAGTACTGCACCGGCGGTGGGATGTTGGCCGCATCCCGCAGGATTCCGATGCAGGAAAAGACAGCACCCGGTATTCCTCTGGCACAGGCTGGCCCTCGTAGACTTTCTGCCATTCGTCCCCGCCGCTTGACAAGGTAGCCGTACTGGGTGAATGCGCCCTGCTCCTGCTGGGCCACATACCGCCCAAACTGCGCCGTGTCGATGCCGCCTTTCCATTCTTCCGGCATATTCACCATGCCGGAGCGATTCAGGTAGTAATCTCCCAGCTGGGCAGGCCCGTGCACATCCGGCAGATGCACATAATAGTCCACGTTTTCGGGAAAGTCGGTGATTCTCCCGATGCTGAAAAGCTCACTCTGCGGGGCTTGCAGGGCGGCGTTCAGCTCTGCGCGTTCCCCGGTAGAGAGTGTTTCCAGTCGTGATGCCAGAAAGTTCAGTTCGTCCACATTGGATGCCAGCACCATGTTATAAGGAATTGCAAAGCGTTTTTCTTCCTCGGCAAAGTAGCCGGAAATGAAAAGGCCCTGCGGATTATCGGACGAAATGCCGATTTGCCGCAGGGCCGCTTGTACCTGTTCGGTTGTAGTGGGCAGGTCCAGCCAGACGCCATCCCTGCCTTGATGCTGCCGATTTTGCAGCTGGATGGAAAATAATTCGCTCATTTGGTCACACTCCTTTTTTTGCTATCCTACGGATAGAGAGAGCCGGTTATGGCAAAATGAATGCTTCACCTTACCATAACCGGCCCTCGTATTTTTGCCTTACTCTTTGCGCTCTACCCGGTAATTGACGTACTTGCCTCCCGTATCTGCCAGAAGCACCGTTGCATCATAGGTTTTGCCTGTCTTTTCGGAATAGAGGCCCTTGACCTTTGCCTTGCCGTTTTTGAGCAGAGCAGCGGCGATCTTCGGGTGAACGCCTTTTTGCTGCTCAAAGAAGCGGTCATTCTTCCACATTACGAACTGACAGCCACGATTTCCGCAGTAGAAGTTTTTCTTGCCCTCGCAGACGTTTTCACCACACCGGGGACACTTGCCGATGATGACCCGTTCCGACTGAAATAAGTTCTGCTTGTCCGCGCTGATGCAGGAATAGGTCTTGACCAGTTGGCGCACCTGCGCTTCAATTTCGGCCATGAACTCGTCCGCGTCTGCATTGCCCTTGGCAATCTCGGTCAGGCGATTTTCCCATTCGGCGGTCAGGACGGGAGAGGTCAGGCTTTCCGGCAGAACGACCGCCAGATTGACGCCGTCCTTGGTGGGAACAAGTTGCTTGCCCTTGCGCTGCACAAAGCCCATTTGCACCAGCTTTTCCAGAATCGCGGCACGGGTGGCGGGAGTACCCAGTCCTTTGCGTTCTGCTTGGCCCAGGCCACCCTCTCTTGCTCCTGCGGAGCAATTCACCTTGTCCTCCGGCATATTCTCGGCCCCTGCCCGCTCCATTGCCGACAGGAGCGTATCTTCGGTGTAGGCTTTTGGCGGGGACGTGAAATGTTCCGAAATATCAGATACAACAGAATAACTTTGTCCCTCGGTCAGTTCCGGCAGGGTGTTCAGGCTTTCCGCTTCTTCTTCGCCGTCTGTTTTCAGGGTGGAGTGGAATCGCTGGTCGATCTTTTTCCATCCGGGGACAAGCACCGTTTTTCCCTTGGCGGTGAACTCGTTCCCGGCGCAGGAGAACACAGCAGTCACAGTTTCGTACTCATAGGGTGCGGCTATCGTGCAGAGCAGTTTGGAGCAGACAAGGTTCATCAGCTTGCATTCACTCTCGGCAAGACCAGTGAAACCCTGCTTTACAAATTCGGACGTGGGGATGATGGCGTGGTGGTCCGATACCTTTTTACTGTTCAGAATCCGGCCCACTTCCGGGGTCAAGTCAAGCCCTTGGGCAAAGGGCAGCAGCCCCAGCAGATCAGAGACAAGATGTTGTACCGTCTGGCCCATGTCCTCGGTCAGATATTGGCTGTCCGTGCGGGGATAGGTCAGCAGTTTCTTTTCGTAAAGCTGCTGGGCGTAATCAAGGGTCTGCTTGGCGGTGAAGCCGAACAGACGGTTTGCTTCCCGCTGCAAGGTGGTCAGGTCATAGAGCTTGGGCGGCTGTTCTGTCTTTTTCTCCCGCTTGACAGAAGAACAGATAGCAGATGCCCCGACACAGGCTTTTCTCAAAGTGTCGGCCTCGTCCATGCTAGCAATGCGTCCGCTGCCCGCTTTCAGGCTGCCGGACTGGATGCCGACCGTGTAATACTTTTCTTTCTGGAAGCGCAGGATTTTTGCATCCCGGTCCACCAGCATTTTCAGTGTCGGGGTCTGCACCCGGCCTACCGTCAGGGTTTTGTGGTACAGCACCGAAAACAGCCGTGTTGCATTGATGCCCACCAGCCAATCCGCCTTTGCACGGCAGAGGGCCGATCGGTACAGAGCATCGTAGTCCGAATCTGGGCGCAGGTTTGCAAAGCCCTCCCGGATGGCGGCATCCTCCATGCTGGAAATCCAGAGCCGCTTCACAGGTTTCGTGCAGCCGGCCATTTGGTAAACAAAACGGAAGATAAGTTCTCCCTCCCGGCCTGCGTCGGTCGCGGCGGTCACACTGTCCACATCCGGGCGGTTGAGCAGAGAGCGCACAATTTCAAACTGCTGTTTCTTTTCGTCCGGGACAATGAACTGCCACGGCTGGGGCAGGATGGGCAAATCCTCATACCGCCACTTGCAGTATTTTTCATCGTACTGGCCCGCTTCCGCAAAGGATACCAGATGCCCGATGCACCAGCTGACCAGATACCCGCCGCCCTGCCAGTAGCCGTTTTGCTTTTCATCGGCCCCGATCACGGCGGCAATGCTGCGGGCTACACTGGGCTTTTCGGCGATCACCAGCTGAAAGCTCATGTTTCATCCTCCTGTCCATCCTCCGAATGAATCTCGATTTCAGCCGGTTCCTCGTCTGCATCCTCGTCCTCGCCAAAATCGTATTCGTCCAGATCATCGTGCCCGGTGGTATCGGCCTTGGGCTTGCGGAACTTGAAATAATAGAGGGCCGCGCCACCGCCCGCCAGAGCCAGCGCCAGCAGAATCATCAGACTGCCCATGTTGGATTTCGGCTTTTCCTGCGGCGTTTCGGTGTCGGTTTTCACAGCTTCCGGAGCCGTGCAGCTCCGCAGGCTCTTTTCACACAAGGGGCAGTTTTCGTTCACGTTTCCTGCCTCACATTTCACGGTGCAGGTGCAGACCTCGGTGGTCTGCGGTTCTTCATCCAGCAGGGCCAGCAAGTCGGCATCGTCCACTTGGTTCAGGAAGTGGACAGAGGTTTCTTTTGTCCTCATTGGCACGGTCAATCAGGATGTAAAAATAATTCCCGGCTTTGGTGGTCACGGTAATAAGCTGCTTGTCACCATAAAAATCATCCACCAGTGTTGCGTTGCCTTTGGGCGTGATGGGCACACCCTCCGGCTCCATGCCGCCCGTGGCGGGTTCTTCTTCGATAATCTCCGGCAGAGGTTCCGGGGCAGGGTCAGTACCGCTTGCGAAAGCGGGCATGGAAAAAAAGCAGAGGCAGAGCAGGATAGCCAGCAGTCCGGCAGCGAAACGGTTCCAGTTGTCAGGTTTCATCGGCGGCATCCTCCTGTTTGTGGTACGGGGTGGCGGTGGGTGCAGCATTCAACGCACCGCTGCGCAGGAAGGCCGCGAACTCGTCCGGTGTCATATTCATGCTGCGCACCAGCTGAATGATTTGCAGATTTTCCTGTTCGGTCTTTGCAGCTTCCAGTTCTTTCAACTGCTGCTGGTATTCGCTGATTTTTTCTTTGAGCCGTTCAATATCGCGCTCAATGCGGGAAAGTCTTTTTGCCATACAAAATCCTTTCTGGCGTCACGGTAAACGCCCATAGCTGTAAAAATGTTCCTGCCAATATTTTGAGTTGAGGTTTGCGTAAGAGATAGGGTCGCCGCAGTGCAGCATGATGGAATTGCCTACATAGATACCGCAATGGCTCACGCCGGGGGTATCGTAGGTTCCCTTTGAAAAACACAAGGTCGCCCGGTTTGACCTGCGCCGCCGAAACAGGAGTACAGAGGTTGTAAAGGCCCTGCGCCGTCTGGCGGCCCACGTTCCAGCCGGAGTGATTCAGAACCCACGAAATGTAGCCGCTGCAATCAAAGCTGGTGCTGGGCGAACTGCCGCCCCACACATACGGGTAGCCGATGTACTTGGTGGCTTCCTCCATCATGGCGGCAAACTTATCATCTTTGAGGGCTTCCGGGGGAATGTCGTAATAGGTGGGCTGCTTGATGGTGGACGCATTGGGGTATTGTGCCTGGCCGAACAAATCCGGCCGGTTGCCCAGCGTGCGCATATAGAGCGAATAGGCACTAAGCTGTTCCTCGGTCAGCACTTCCACGGGCAGATGGGATAAATCCTTGTTCTTCAGCTTGACCGTGCAGATGTAGTATTCATACGGTTCTTGGTAGGTGATAACCTGCGGCACACCATACGGGCCAATAATGACCATCATTTTTGTACGGTAACGTATCTGCATGGTCACGGTCTCGGTCAGGATATATTGCTTTTCAAAGAGCATTTCGATTTCACCCTGCACCTCGGCCAATGTAAAAACGCCGTCATGGAGTGCGGACAAAATCGAGGTCAGCACATAGGGGTCATGCTCGATCTCGTCCAGATAAAAATGGTATTCATCGTAGTTGTGGGTGGCCTCGTAGGTGTCGAGATACCGTTACAGTTTTTGTTCCAACTTGGCGTAGGCTTTCTCTGCGCCCAGCATATCCTTATCCTTGGAAAAATAAGAGGATGCTGTCACGCCGGTCCCAGCGGTGCCCGCCATCACGGTGCAGGACTGCAAACCCGTTATCAAGAGCAGAGCCAGCAGACCGAACACCGCCACGATCAGAATAGTTTTCCAGTTCTGGGCCGCAAATTCGGCTACCGTTCGCCGCCCTCGGCTGCAAACTTCGTCACCCGGAAACCGTTCTCTGCGGTGGCGGCGGCACCCTGCGCGGCGGCTTGACCGGCCTGCCGTGCAGTTTTGGCATATTGCTGCTTTATACGCTGTTTCTGCCACATCCGGGAAATGGGGTTGCTGGCCGCCTGTGCAATTTGCGGATTGTCCCGCAAAGACTTCTGGTAAAAGTATTCTGCATTGGCAGACATGAGCTGACGCTCTGCCTTTTCCACGGCCTTGTAAGGCTTCATCTTGTGGTGCCGGATGCCGCTGCGGATGACCTTAGCGGTCTGATGCTCCACCAGTTCTTCACCATTGTGGCCACCCTCCACACCCACATTTTCGTGTTCGACTTCATGGATTTTTCCGTGAGCGAACAGCAACGCTTCCGATAGCGGGCGGCTGGCCGGGTTTGGCTTCAGGCTGGGTGGGCCTTTGTCCTGCTGCTCAAAACGCAGGGTGGATTTTGCCTTGCCGCTGACAGCATCGTAGACTTTTCCCTTGACCGGAACACGCTTTTTCGGAAGAGCGGCGCGGGCTGCATCCAGTTTGTCGGCTTTCGCTCCCGCCTTTTGGATATACGGCTGCAACGCCGGGTCTGCCCGTTCTTCCTCGGTCAGTTCCAGACGGGCTGCCGAACGGTGCAGACCATCTTCACTTTCGGCGGTGGCTGCGGTTTCTGCGGCTTTTTTCGCTTTCTTTTTATTTTTATGACCGTCCTTGATGTCCTCGGCGCGTTCCAGAATTTTTTCGGCCTTGCCCTCGGCATCCGTGGAGTAGTCCTGTTCCGCCTCCCGGCTGGAAACGTTCTCCACAGTGCCGTCCGCCTGATTTTCTGCCACCAGACCGTCACGGGTCATGGTCTGGGTGACTTTGGCTTTTGCCTGCAATTCTTTCAAGGTTCTTCACCTCCCATCGGACAGCGGCCCGTTTCAATGTCCGCAATGTATTTGAGAATCGGGAACACCTGCGGCGGCGAAACTGCATTGCCCAGCGTTTTCATCCGCTTTGTTACAGTGGTGATGTCCTGAAAACGGGGCACTTCCGGCCAGTGGCTTGCCAGCACAGCGGCGGGAAATGCCGCCCACTCGCATTGACAGACAGAGGTAAACCCCGCTGCTTCCGCGGCAAGGTCGATGCCGCCGATGCCGGAAAACAAGCTGAAATGTGTTAAGCTCATAGCTCCACCACCTCGCTGAGCCGGGTGGTCATGATCTTATAGAGCTGTGTGTTTTTCGGGATGGGGTTGGAAAACGGAAGCACCACGTTTTCAAAAATCAGCAGTCCTTCGCCCGGTTCCGAATTGTCGATGTACTTCTGCTGATCTGCGGAGAGGTTCAGCCGTTCCGAAAGGATTTTTTTGCGGTCGCCGGATGCCTGATTCAGCAGCGTGATGAAGTCGCTGTTTTCCAGAATGTTCTCGATCTCCGGGGAAGAAAGAAGGTCCTTCACATTCTGGGTGGCACCCGTGGGCACGCCGCCCCATTTGCGGAAGCGCTTCCAAATCTCGGCACTGTACGCGGCAGTCTGTTCCTCTTTCAGCAAAAGGTGGAACTCGTCTGCAAAATACCATGTGGCGCGGCCTTGGCTGCGGTTCTGGGTAACGCGGCCCCATATCTGGTCTTGGATAATGAGCATCCCCAGTTTTTTTAACTGCTTGCCTAACTCTTTGATGTCAAAGGCCACAAGCCGGTTGTGGATGTCCACATTCGTTTTGTGGTTAAAAACGTTCAGCGAGCCGGACACATACAGGTCCAGTGCCTGCGCCACCCGGTCCGCTTCCGGCAAGTGCTGGTCGAGCAGAGCTTGGTGGAGGTCAGACAAAATCGGCATATTCTCCGGGCAGGGATTCGCCAGATAGGGGCGGTAGATGGCTTTCACGGCACGGTCTATCGGTGCGCTCAATCGCTTCCAGACCTGTTTTACCGCCCATGACCAGCTCACAGAACGACAGCACAAAATCCGATTTCAAGGCCAGCGGGCTGTCATCTTCGGAATAATTCAGGTTGATGTCCAGAGGATTCACATAGTCCTTGCTGGTGGGCGAAAGTTTAATGACCTGCCCATGCAGCCGCTTGACCAGCGGATAATACTCGGCCTCTGGGTCTGAAATAAAAATATCGTCAGCGGTCGTTAAAAACACACTGACGATTTCAGACTTGCAGCTCATGGATTTGCCGCTGCCGGGCGTACCCAGCTTTAGGCCGTTGGGACACCGGGCCTGCTTGCGGTCCAGCATGATCATGTTGTGGGATTTTGCGTAAGGCCCTGTTCCTGCTGGTAGTCCAGCCGGACAAGCGAGCAGTTATACTTCTGTGCCACACCTGCGGCTTGGAACACATCGTTGCCCAGCTTTTTGCTTGGTGTCGGCCACATTCAGCACAAGAAAGGTCAGCATGAAAAGCCGTTCGTTCCGGGTCTGCAATTTGTTCAGCAGCTTTTTGGCGTCCTCGCCGTAAGTGGCAAGGTCGCTGGGCAGGATGTCCATGTCGTACCCGGAACGGACAGCCTTTTTCTGCTCCTGAATCTTCATGGCGTCAAGGTCTGTGATCTTCCGCTTGATGGTTTTGATGGCCTCGGTCTGGTCGATGGCCTGCACATGGAGATTGACGAGAATGCCG
>VOFI01000321.1_pt1 | contig 126000 bp, 107 predicted proteins | sample 5384131 | NCBI WGS metagenome assembly VOFI01 (sample SAMN12384728, study PRJNA508395) | human gut metagenome | isolation source: healthy gut H | host: Homo sapiens | reverse complement strand
ATGATCGGCGACTATGCCGCTTCGCTGGGCTTCAAGGGCCAACTGATGCCGTGGGACTGGGGCTATTACAACGAAAAAATACAAGGACGAGAAATATGCGCTCAACGACGAGGTCGTGAAGCCCTATCTGAAGCTTGAAAACGTCAAGAAGGGCGTGTTCATGCTCGCCAACAAGCTTTACGGCCTGAATTTCACGCCCAACGACAAGATCGAGGTCTATCATCCCGACGTGACGGCCTATGACGTAACCGACGAGAACGGCCGCTTTATGGCCGTGCTCTACCTCGACTTCTTCCCCCGCGAGGCGAAGCGTTCGGGTGCGTGGATGACCGAATTCCGCGGCACGAAGATCGAGGACGGCGAGGAGACCCGTCCGCTGGTGTCGCTGGTGATGAATTTCACCAAACCCACCGAGACCGCGCCGTCGCTGCTGACGTTCGACGAGCTGGAGACTTTCCTCCACGAGTTCGGACACGCCCTGCACGGCATGCTGGGCGAGGGCAAATACGAGTCGCAGACCGGTACGAGCGTTTACCGCGACTTCGTCGAGCTTCCTTCGCAGATCATGGAGAACTGGGCTACCGAGAAGGAATTCCTCGACCTGTGGGCCGTGAACTACCAGACCGGCGAGCCGATTCCCGCCGAAATCGTGGAACGCATTATCGCGGCGCAGAACTATCTGGCCGCCTACCTGAACGTGCGTCAGCTTTCGTTCGGCCTGACCGACATGGCATGGCATACGATCACCGAACCCTTCGAGGGCGACGTCGAGCAGTTCGAAGTGGCGTCGATGGCCCCTTCGCAGGTCCAGCCCGTCGTGCCGGGGACGGCGATGGCCCCGGCTTTCGGCCACATCTTCTCAGGCGGTTACGCTGCCGGCTATTACGGCTACAAGTGGGCCGAGGTGCTGGAAGCCGACGCTTTCTCGCTTTTCAAGGAGAAGGGCATCTTCAACCGCGAGGTATCCGGATCGTTCCGTGAGAACATCCTTTCGAAAGGCGGTACGGAGCATCCGATGGAGCTGTACGTACGCTTCCGCGGCCACAAACCGGAGACTAAGGCGCTGATCGAAAAGATGGGGCTGGGTAAGTAAGACCGCCGCATCCGGGACAAATGAAAGGGAACCTTCCGAGAAGGTTCCCTTTTGTTTTATTTCTTGTCCGAAAAATATCAATTTGTCAATATTTTGCTAAATTTGCGGTTGGGATTGAGAATTTGATATAGAATTAACACTTGTACCATGCCTCTTGACAAACTGAATGCGGCGCTGATCGCCGCTATTCAAAACGGTAGGTACCCCGGAATATACCAATCCGGCGGCCATATTGACCGATAAACTGAACATCGGCCGCGAAGCGGCTTACCGCCGTCTGCGCGGCGAAGTTCCCTTCACTTTGGGGGAAGCGGCCGTGCTTTCGGCTCAGATGAATTTTTCGCTCGACCGCGCCGTCGGGGCCGTCGATTTCGGAAACGTGCTTTTCCGTCTCAGCTTCAACGATTACCATACGGCGCTCGAAGACTATACGGGCGTTATCGATCAGGACACCCTTTTTTACCGGGAGGTTTCGCCGGATACGGATGCGGAGCAGGCTATTGCCGGAAACTCGTTCCCGCGGATGCTTTACATGCGCTACGAAGGGCTTACCAATTTCAAACTCTTCAAGTGGCTTTACCAGCAGGGGCTCGTCGATTGTTCGACGACTAAATTCGAGGATATGAAAGTGCCCGATGCGCTTTTGCAGAGTTGCCGCGACCTGCTGAAGGAAGCGCAGCTGATGCCTTCGACGACGCTGGTGTTCGACGGCAGCTGCACCAAGCGCTGGGTCAATGCCATCTGCGCGTTCCGCAACATGCACCTGATAACCGACCAGAGCGTCGAGATGCTGAAGGGCGAATTGCTGCAGCTGCTCGACGAGCTGGAGGAGATAGCCGTTGCCGGACAGTTCCGCAGCGGGAAGCCGGTGTCTATTTACATATCGGACATGGATATCGAGGCGACTTACTGCTATGTCGCGGCGCGCCACTACCGTGCGAGCTGTATCGAGACATTCTCGATCAATTCGCTGCGAAGCGCCGATCCGGGCATGTTCGAGCATGTTAAGCGGTGGATTACGTCGCTGAGTCGTTTTGCAACGTTGATTTCATGCAGCGGAGAATTGCAGCGGATTCATTTCTTCAAGCGTCAGCGCGCCATCGTGGCAGAATTGGAAAGGGAGGGCTTAGAACCCCCCCCCCCCGAAGTCTTCCAGGAATAAACGGAACCTTGCGTCTAGCTCCATATGTCTATCCTGTGCTTCAAATCCTGACGGATTTTCCACTTGCGTCACTTGCGGGTGTAACCCGCCCCTTGCACAATCCCACTTGAATTCTTCATATCTCCTGTGCAATACAAACGTACTGCATTTCGGCGGGTCAAACAAGACGGAAAACAGAAATCGAACGAAGTTTGCGCGCCTAATTTCGAAACAGCGGCGGGGTGGGGCCGCGCATTGTGAAAATCGGCGGTCCGGTTTTTGCCGCAGTGTCGATTAGCGGTGCTGGGCCGTCGGGGCGTTTCGCAAATCGAAACAGAAGAATCCGTGGATAAAATGAAAAAAAGCGAGGATAATTCCTCGCTTTTCAGTTGAGCTACCTGGATTCGAACCAAGAATAACAGGACCAGAATCTGTTGTGTTACCATTACACCATAGCTCAATGACGTTTTGGTGATGCAAAAGTAGAACTTTATTTTTCAATTGCAAAGAAAATTCCGAAAAAATTTCGTACATTTGTTTTAATCGTTTCCGAACTAAAATGAACCTGAAATTAAAATAACGTAAAATCAGAGAATTATGGGAATTAAGTTTCGCCTTATCGTTATGAACTTCCTCCAGTACGCCATCTGGGGCTCGTGGCTTATTTCGCTGGGCGCCTATCTGGGCGGCGGACTCGACTTCACGGGACTGCAGATCGGCAGTTTCTTCGCGACGATGGGCATCGCTTCGCTGTTCATGCCCGCCGTGATGGGAATCATAGCCGACCGCTGGATTCCGGCGCAGAAGCTGCTGGGCATCTGCCACCTGATCAGCGGCGCCTTCCTCGTGGCGGCGGCTTCACAGACGGCCTATGCGCCTTTGTACAGCTGCATGCTGCTGAGCGTGATGTTCTACATGCCGACGATCGCGCTGTCCAACTCGGTGGCCTACAACGCCCTCGATCTGGCGAAACTCGACACCGTGAAACACTTCCCGCCGATCCGCGTGTGGGGGACCGTGGGATTCATCGCCGCGATGTGGTTCGTCGATCTGACGCATATCGGCGGCATCCAGATCAAGCTCACCGCTTGGCAGCTCTATGTTTCGGCGTTCCTGTCGTTCGTGCTGGCCGTCTACTCCTTCTCGCTGCCCGGATGTCCCGTGGACCGCAACGTCAAGTCGCAGTCGTGGATCGACACGCTGGGACTGCGCGCCTTCGCGCTTTTCAAGGAGAAGCGTATGGCCGTCTTCTTCATCTTCTCGATGCTGCTCGGCGCCGCTCTGCAGATAACCAACGCTTTCGGCGATACCTATATTCAGAACTTCGGGTCGATGCCGCAGTATGCCGATTCGGCCATCGTGAAACACTCGGTGATCCTGCTGTCGCTCTCGCAGATGTCCGAGACGTTCTGCATCCTGCTCATCCCGTTCTTCCTCCGGCGTTTCGGCATCAAGAAGGTGATGCTGATTTCGATGCTGGCGTGGGTGCTCCGCTTCGGGTTCTTCGGCATCGGCAATCCCGGTTCGGGCGCGGCGTTCCTGATCCTCTCGATGGTCGTGTACGGCGTGGCATTCGATTTCTTCAACATTTCGGGTTCGCTGTTCGTCGAGAAGGAGACCAGCCGCGAAATCCGTTCTTCGGCGCAGGGCGTCTTCATGATCATGACCAACGGCTTCGGGGCCTTTTTCGGCTCGTACGCCGCAGGCGCCGTCGTCGATGCGTGGGGCTGGCCCGATTCGTGGTACATCTTCGCAGGCTATGCCCTCGTGGTGGCCGTGGTCTTCGCCTTGGTGTTCAAATACAAGCACAACCCCGCGGAGATGGCGTCGGTGAACCATTAGTCCTAAAAACGATTCCGGCGGCAGGGATTTCCTTTGCCGCCGGAATTGTTTTTGTTACCGTCTCAGCATCCTGACATGCGGGATGCCGGCTTCGAGGTAGGTCCCGGAAACGGCTTCGAAGCCCAGCGATGCGTAAAATCCGACGAGGTACTCCTGCGCCGAGATGCGGACGGGCTGCGGACCCCACGTCCGGGCGATATGCCGCAGGGCTTCGTGCATCAGGCGGCGGCACAACCCGCGGCGGCGGTAACCGGCGTCTACCAGCACCCGTCCGACGGATGCCTCGGCGCCGACGATCCCTGCGGGGATGATCCGCAGGAATGCGACGACGCGGCCGTCCTCCTCCGTCCAGAGAAAGACGCTCTGCGGATCGACCTCGTCGGCGTCGGGTTCGGTGATGTGCTGTTCGAGGAAAAAGACGGCTTCGCGGGCCTGCACGATGCGGTGGTACTCGGCGGCGGAGATTTCGCTGAAATGTTTGATGACGATGGGGTGCATGCTGTTTGTCGGATAGATGCCAAAGATATTGAAAAAATTTGAAAGATATGATGGAGAATACGATTCGAGTAAATGATGCGATCTGCATCCGCTGCGGCCGCTGCGTGAAGGTGTGCCCGTCGCAGATTTTCGTTCAGGAGAAGGCCGGGGCTGCGGTGACGCTGCATAAACCCGAAAACTGCATCGTCTGCGGCCATTGCGCGGCGGCATGTCCCACGGGGGCGGTCGAACATGCCGATTTCCCGGCGGAGAAGGTGCATCCGATCGACTATGCGGCTTTGCCGACGCCCGAACAGGTCGAACTGCTGCTCGCCGTGCGGCGTTCGAACCGCGCTTTTTCCCAGCGTCCCGTGCCGCAGGAGTATCTGGACCGCATCGTTGCCGCCGCCGACCGCGCGCCGACGGCGACCAACGCCCGCCAGCTGGGTTATACGCTGGTGACGGACCCCGCTATGCGGCGCGAAATCGTCGAATATACGCTGGGCGTTTTCGGCCGGATCGTGAAGCGTCTGTCTAACCCGCTCGTGCGGCCTTGGCTGAGCCGGCTGCTGCCGGGCGTTTACCGTTACATTCCGGCGTTCAGACGGATGCGCCGCGAATATGCGGAGCAGGGCGTCGACCGCATTTTGCGGGGTGCGACGGCTGTGCTGTTCATCCATGCGCCCAAGGAGAGCCGCTTCGGCGCCGAGGACGCGAACCTCGCTTATCAGAACGCCTCGCTGACGGCCGAATCGCTCGGTGTGAGTCAGGTCTACATGGGATTCGTGCTGACCGCCGTGCGGCAGGACGGGAAAGGCGGGCTGAACCGGATGCTGGGACTTCGAGACCGCCGTATCTGCGCTGTCATGGCGCTCGGCATGCCGCAGTTCCGCTATCCGAACTACATCGACCGCAAAGAACCTGAAGTCCGGAAAATTTAGCTCCGCAGGGGCAGTCCCGATTGTGCGGACACCCTATTATATATGGAAACGCCCTGCCGAGGCAGGGCGTTTCCATTTTCCGGACGGGCGGCGGCTTTTGTACGTTTAGTACATATTGTCGTACATACTCTGACTCTTGTCGTATTTGAGGTCGGAGAGCGACGCCGCCTTGACGCCGATGTTGAAACTCCAGCTGCGGTGGTAGCCGAACGGAATCCATGAAAAGGACATCTGCCAGCAGTGCAGGTCGCGCGAAATGGAGACCGACGAGGTCGTCAGCTTGTTTTGCTTGATGTCGTAACCGCCTTGGAACGTGACGCCCGTCTTCGGCGTCAGATTGACGCTGCCGTTGAAGCCGATCGTCTGCGTAATGTTCTTTTTATAGCCTTTGGGCGGATAATTTCCCCGCGATATGGAGTAGTTGACCGTGTAGTTGAAACCGAAGTTCCACGGCAGCGAGAAGTCGTAATAGGTTTGGGCCATGTACTGCCTTCGCAGTACGGGGTCCATGTTGCCGTAGGGGTCGTAGAACGGGTTCATGTATTCGGGCGGAATGCTCGTGATGTCGTTGATGGCGCGTTCCGTACGGTCCTGACGCGATTTGAAGGTGTAGCCGAACGACCAGCCCGTCGATTCGATACGTCCCGGAAGGAAGAGCTTGTCGTACAGTTTTCCGTCGGGGGTCAGCTTGTAGAGGTTGAGCGTCGCCGAGAGGTTGATGCCGAAGTTGCCGAACAGCGTGGTGCGGAACGAGATGGGGATGGTCGAGAGTCCCATCGAGTCGGCCAGAAAGTTATACGAACCGCTGAGCCGCAGCTCGTCGATCAGTTTGATCTTCTTGACGCCTGAGGTGTCGCGCTTGCTCAGCACCTTCATTTCGAGGTTCTGCGACAGCGAGAAGTTCATCGACATCGAACGTCCCGAACTGGGGACGCCGTAGGCATTGACCGAATAGGGCGAATAGGGGCGGAACGTACCGGTCGAATCGGACTGGTAGTTGCTCTGATAGCCGTATTTGGGATCGCCGAAGTCCGGGGCGTACGAGAATCCGATCGACGGCGTGATCGTATGGCGGATTGCCTGAATCTTGCGGTCGCGGCGTTTTTTGGTGAAGTCGTACATGCCGTACACGGTCGTCGATGTCGAGACGCTGAAGTTGTAGTTGTATAGACGGTAGAAGCCGTACTGTGCCGGCAGCGTGTCGACGCTGTTGGTGACGGGATTCCATTCCAGCTCGACCTTTTTGAAATACCACTTCTCGTTGTAGTTGGCCGACGGCGAGATGTTGATGTAGTTGAAGAGGTTGAACGACGCCGAAACCGGGATGTTGTGTTCGATGCCGTTCTTCATGTTGTCGAGCGTCTCCTTCGAGAATATTTTGTCCTCGGTGGTGCTCACCGAGTTGGTCATTTTACCCGTGTACTGCATCGAAATCTTCTCGTACCAGCGGTCCTTGCCGGTTTTCTCCTTGCGTTTGAAGGGGTAGAAGCGCGAGACGTTGAAGACCAGCGTGGGCAGGGTTACCGAAATGGTCTTGTTCTGCGAGTTCTGCGAAATGGACATGTTCGCCGAGAGCGAGAACGGTGTGCCGGCCCAGTTCTTCGAATAGGCGATCGACGAGTTGGTCTGCGTGGCGAGAATGTCGTTGAGGTTGGTCGCCGAATACTTGCTGTAACCGCTGGTGGCGAAGTTCACCGACGCCGAGAAGGTCGAACCGGGGTTGGCCTTGGGGTCCTGCGAATGGGTCCACTGGATGCGGAAGTTGCTCTGCTTGATATAGTCGGGTTCGCCTTTTTCGCCCGTCTTGATGTTCGAGTACTGCATGTTGAAACTGCCGCTGTACTTGTAGCGCTTGATGTAGCGCGATGCGGCCGATGCCTCCCACGAACCTAGCGTGTAGATGCCTCCGCGGACGGCCAGATCGGCGTAATCGCCCAGCGTGAAGTAGTAGCCCAGATCGCGCAGGAAGAATCCCTTGGTGTACTCTTCGCCGTAGGTGGGCATCAGCAGACCCGACTTGGGACCCGAACTGATCGGGAAGAAACCTTCGGGAATGCCCAGAAAATAGATCGGCACGTCCTCCATGACCAGATAGGCTGGACCTGTGACGACCTTCTTGCCCGGAATGACCTTGGCCTTGGTCATCGCCAGATAGAAGTGCGGATGGTCCGTTTCGTCGCAGGTCGTATATTTTCCGTTCTCGATGTTGATCGTGTTGTCGGGCATCTTCTTGACGCTGCCGCCCACCAGCCAGCCGTCGCCCTGCTGTGTCGCCACGCCCTTGATCTTGGCCTTCTTCGATTCGAGGTTGTAGGTGATCGTGTCCATCTTGTAGGGGGCTTCGCCGCCGTCGGAGAATTCGGGTTTGGTGACGATGGCCTTGCCTTCGAGCGAGTCGGGTTTGCCGTATGCGTGGATCAGCTTGGAGTTCATGTCGATCTGCATGTAGTCGGCCTTGAGGTTGCTGTTCTGATAGGTGACGTCGCCTTCGTTGTAGATGTAGACCATCTTGTTGCGGACGTCGTACACCAGCGAGTCCTTGTTCTTGCCCGAAATCGGATCGTCGAGGAAGGCGCCGGGCTTGCGCGGCCGCTTGACCGAGTCGCGGGCCACGGTGTCGGCCTGCCTGCCGGCCAGCGAGTCGGCCCGGCGGGCGATGAGCGAATCGACCTGTGAACTGAACATCGAGTCGCGCTCCTCCTGCGACATGGCTTCGAATTCGGCGTGGCGGCGGGCTTTCTCGCGGGCGGCCCGTGCCTGCGCGCGACGTTCGCTGCGTGTGCGGGCGGCTTCGGGAACTTCGGCCGCGGCTTCCGGAAGGGTATATGCCGGAATGGAATCGTGGGTGCGGGTGCTGTCCGGGGCGGCTGCGGCGAACACGCTCCGGGGTGCGGACGCGCCGAACACCAGCTGGGCGAAGAGCAGGATCAGCGCCGCCGAAAACAGATATTTTACCCTAAGTTTATCCAAAATTCCAATAATTTTTCGTACCTTTGCCGACATGTCGGCAAAAACGCCTGAATCAGGTCTCCGGCGACCTCCCGCGGGGTTTTCAGGCGCGACAAAGATAGGTAAAAAATTACAGAAAGCTTACACTTGATCTCTTAAATATGCGCACACGACTGTTCCTGTTATTCGCATTTGCGGCCGTAACCGTTCTTACGAACGCGGCATCGGCCGGGAATATTGCGCACGGAGTCGAAGTTGTGGTGATCGACCCCGGTCACGGCGGCAACGATCCCGGTGCGCACTACGGCGGAACCAGCGAAAAGGACCTGACGCTGAAGGTGGCTCTCAAGCTCGGCAAAATGATCGAGGAGGGCATGCCCGGCGTGAAGGTGGTCTATACGCGCAAGACGGACAAGGCGCTGGGACCCGACAAGGCGAAAGACCTGCAGGCGCGCGCCGACATCGCCAACAAGGCCGGCGGCGACCTCTTCATTTCGATCCATGTCAATGCGGCCAAGTCCACGGCCGCGCGCGGCGTCGAGACGCTGATCATGGGCGAAAGCCCCAAGGAGCAGCGTTACAACGAAAACGCGCTGTTCGAGAACAACCGCGAGGACCTGATCGACATGTCCGACGAACGTACGGCGGCCATCGTGCGGGCCTATATCCAGAACCTGCAGTTCACCTACGGCGAATACAGCATGGCCATCGCGCGCTGCATTCAGAACAACTACCTGAAGGCGGGCCGCCATTCGCGGGGCATCAAACCCCAGCTGCTGCGCGTGCTCTATGCGACCGACATGCCGGGCGTGCTGACCGAGATCGGATTCCTCTCCAATTCGCAGGAGGCTGCCTACATGAAGTCGGAGAAGGGCCAGACCGAGATCGCCCGTTCGATTTACGAGGGCGTGAAGAACTATTCGGCCTATGTGCTCGAAACGCGCAACGCCGAAGAGGAGGCCGCTGCGGCGCCTAAGCCGGAGCAGAAACCGGAGCAAGTGGTCGTCGGCAAGGAGCCTGTGCGCGGGGCCGGCGGAAAGGCGGGGGCGAAGGACTCCGCCGCCAAATCCGAATCCGTGACTGCGCCGGCAGAGCGGGAGACGTCCGAAACGCAGACGCCGAAAACGGAGACTCCCAAGGCCGGCGCCCCGAAGCGTGAGACGCCGAAAGCCGAAACCCCGAAGCAGCCGGCTCCGAAACAGGACGCGCAGCCGCTGCGCTATACCGTGCAGGTGCTGGCCAGCCCCCAGACCGTGCCGGCTTCGTCCGCGCGGTTCAAGAGCTACCGCGGCAAGGTGAAACAATATACGGCCGACGGCAAATACCGTTATAAGTATTGCGTCGGCGAATACGAGACCCGCGCTGCGGCGCAGAAACAACTGGCGGCGGTGCGCAAGGTCTTCCCCGACGCCTTTGTGGTGAGCTGCCGGGGAACTCGGATCGTGAAATAAAAACATACGAGATATGAAAAGGGAAGTTAAGATCGGAATTTTCGCCGTGGCGATGATCGGCGTCGCATGGGCGGGTATTCGCTTTCTGAAAGGATTCGATATTTTCAGCCGCAATGTCGAATATTATGCGGCTTACGACCAGATCAACGGCGTGCAGAACGCTTCGCCGATCATGATGAAGGGCGTCAAGATCGGTTCGGTGACGGGTCTGTCGTTCGACCCCGCCCGCAGCGACAAAGTCGTGCTGCGGTTCACCATCAAGCGCGAATACCGCATTCCGACCGATTCGGAAGCCAAGATTTTCAGCAACGGGCTGATGGGCGCCAAGGCGATCGAAATCACCTACGGCACGGCCGACACCTACCTGCATAAAGGTGATACGCTGCGGTCGAGCCGCGACCGCGACCTGATGGATGTGGCCGGTTCGGAGCTGGATTTCTTCAAGCAGAAGGTCTCGCAGCTCACCGGCGATCTGTCGCGTGCGCTCGACAACCTCAACAGGCTGATGGAGGACAACGCCGGCAATATCGCCGGGACGCTCGGCAACCTCAACTCCGTGACGGGCGACATGGCGCAGATCCTTTCCGCCGAGAAAAACAACCTGAAAAGCGCGCTGGAGAACCTTTCGAAGTTCTCCGACATGCTCGGCGACAACGCCCAGCGCGTGGACAGCATCATCGGCAATGTGGACCGGGTCGTCGCGCAGTTCTCCGAAGAGGAGTTCGCCGTCAAGCTTTCGCAGACCGTCGGGCATCTCGACGATCTGGTGGCCCGCATCGCGCAGGGCGAGGGCACGGTGGGCAAGCTGATGAACGATCCCGAACTTTACGATTCGCTCAACCGGGCCAGCGAGAATCTCTCCGCACTGCTGGCCGACGTCAAACAGTATCCGGGCCGTTACGTCCATCTTTCGCTCTTCGGGCGCAACCCTGAGAAGATGAAGGAGCGGGCCGACCGGAAGGCCGCGAAGGCCGCCGAGAAAGCCGAGCGCGATTCGCTCAGGCGGCTGCGGTAGCCCTTTACCCGACATAGCACCATGATTTATCCTGCAAACTTCGAGCAGAAGATCGGCTTCGACCGGCTTCGTGAACAGGTTGCGGCGCGCTGTACCATGCGTGCCGCCCGTGCGCGGCTGGCCGGCGAGACCTTTTCGACTTCGGCGCGCGAGATCGCCCGGCGGCTGACGCTTGCCGACGAGATGCGTCTGCTGCTCGATATGGAACACGAATTTCCCGGCGGGGAGTATCCCGACGTCGATCATATCGTCGCCAAGTTGCGCGTCGAAGGCTCATTCCTCGACGTCGAGGAAGTGGTGACGCTGCATCGTGCGCTGACGGTCGTCGGCGGCATCGTAGCGTTCATTCTCAACCGCGAAGAACAATATCCGGCGCTTCACGCCCGCAGCCGCGGCGTCGCGGCCTTTCCCGAAATCGTGCAGCGGATCGACGCCATCGTCGATCGTTTCGGCAACGTGAAGGACAACGCTTCGCCCGGTCTGCTGGAGATCCGGCGCGCCGTCCGCGAACGCGAGGGACAGGCCGCCAAGCGTCTGCAGGCCGTGCTGTCGGCCGCCAAGAACGCCGGCATCGTCGATGCCGACGCCCAGATTTCGATCCGCGAAGGCAAAGCCGTGATTCCGGTCGCCGCGGCCAACAAGCGCAAACTGCAGGGCTTCATCCACGACGAGTCGGCTACCGGACGCACGTTCTACGTCGAGCCGGTCGAGGTGGTGGAGATCAACAACGAACTGCGCGAACTGGAATACGCCGAGCGGCGCGAGATTGTCCGCATCCTCTCGGAGTTCACCGATTCGGTGCGTCCCGATGCGGAGCTGATCGCCGATTCGGGCGATTACCTCGCCGAGATCGACATGCTGCGCGCCAAAGGGCGCTGGGCCTCGGAGAACGGCTGCGTGAAGCCGATCGTCTCGACCGACGACCGGCTGGTGCTGAAAAACGCCCGCCATCCCTTGCTGCAGCAGACGCTCCGGGCGCAGGGCCGCGAGGTCGTGCCGCTCGACATGCAGCTGGACCGCCGCAAACATATCCTCGTCATTTCGGGGCCTAACGCGGGCGGCAAGTCGGTCTGCCTGAAAACCACGGGCATCGTGCAGTATATGTTCCAGTGCGGTTTCCTCGTGCCGGCGTCGGAGGTCTCCGAGCTGCCCGTGTTTCGGTCGATCTTCATCGACATCGGCGACGAGCAGTCGATCGACGACGATCTTTCGACCTATTCGTCGCACCTGCTCAACATGAAGAACATGCTGGCCGGGGCCTCCTCCGCGACGTTGGTGCTGATCGACGAATTCGGGTCGGGTACCGAGCCGGTCATCGGCGGCGCCATCGCCGAAGCCATCCTCGAACGCCTGCTGGCCAAGGGGTGCTACGGCGTTATCACGACCCATTACGCCAATATCAAGTATTATGCGTCGAACGCCGAAGGCATCGCCAACGGCGCCATGATGTTCGACGTGCAGCATATCCGGCCGCTGTTCCGGCTCGAAACGGGCAAGCCCGGCAGTTCGTTCGCCGTGGAGATCGCCCGCAAGATCGGCCTGCCGGAAGAGATTATCCGCATTGCGGGCGAGAAGGCCGGCAGCGACCATATCAACATCGAAAAGCAGCTGCGCGAAATCGCCCGTGACAAACATTACTGGGAACAGAAACGCGACCGCATCCGCCTGACGGACCGCAAGGTCGAAGAGCTGGAGCAGACTTACGCCGAGCAGTTGGCGAAGATCAAATCCGAGCGGCAGGAGATTCTGAAAAAGGCCAAGCAGGAGGCCCAGCGGTTGATCGCCGACGCCAACAAGCAGATCGAGAATACGATCAGGACCATCCGCGAAGCGCAGGCCGAAAAAGAGCTGACGCGGCTGGCGCGCCGCGAGCTGGACGACTTCCGCGATGCGGTCGAGCAGGCCGATACGGCCGAGAAGGACGCGCAGGTGGCCCGTGAGATCGAGCGCATCGAACGCCGCCGCCAGCGGCGCATCGAGCGCAAAACCCAGCGCGGCGAAGCGCAGGCGGCCGCCGCCCCCGAACCGCCCAAACCCCGCGAGGTCGAAACCGGTTCCAAGGTCCGCATGGCCGGGCAGGATATGGTCGGCGTGGTGCAGTCGGTCAAGGGGAAGAAAGCGCAGGTCGCCTTCGGGCAGATACTTACTACGGTAGACAAGAAACTGCTGACCGTGGTGTCGAACAGCGAGTTCCGCGAAGCGACGCGCCCGCAGACGGCCCGTACGGTGGTCTCGGTCGATATTTCGGCCCGCAAACTCAACTTCAGGGACCATATCGACGTGCGGGGCATGCGCGCCGCCGAAGCGCTGGACGCCGTGCAGGATTTCGTCGATGACGCCCTGATGGTGGGCGTGGGTTCGGTTTCGATCCTTCACGGCAAGGGTACGGGGGCCCTGAAGGAGGAGATCCGCCGCTATCTGCGCACGGTTCCTGAGGTCGAAAGCGCCAAGGACGAGCATGCCGACCGCGGCGGGGCGGGCATTACGATCGTGACTTTTAAGATGGACTGACGATTTTTCGCGGCGTTCCGGCCGAATGCGGGGCAGATGCCTACAGACCGCAGGGCGGACGGAACGGAAAAATGATAAGAGGATGAATTACAGACTTTCACGTATTGCCGCCATTTGCGGCGGAAAGTTTTCGGGCTGCGATTCCGAGGTGCGGTCGGTCGTTACCGACAGCCGGTCGCTTTCGTGCGAGCTGGGGTGTCGCCCGATGTTCGTCGCCATGCGCGGCGCGAACCACGATTCGCATGATTTCATCGCCGACATGCAGAGCCGGGGCGTGCGTGCGTTCCTCGTCGAGCGGGGCGTCGAAGCCTCCTCGTGCACCGGGGAGTGCGGTTTCGTGCAGGTGGACAACGCCATCGAAGCCCTTCAGCGGCTGGCGGCCTATCACCGGGCGCAGTTCCGGGGTACGGTGGTCGGCATCACCGGCTCGAACGGCAAGACCGTCATCAAGGAGTGGATCGCCGAGGAGCTGCCCGAAGGCATGAAATATTACCGTTCGCCGAAGAGTTACAATTCGCAGCTGGGCGTACCGCTTTCGGTGCTGATGCTGGAGGGCGACGAGGAGCTGGCGATTTTCGAAGCGGGCATCTCGAAGCCCGGCGAGATGGAGCGGCTCGAACGCATCATCCGCCCCGACGCGGTGATCTTCACTTCGATCGGCGACGCCCATCAGGAGAATTTCATCAATCTGGAACAGAAATGCGACGAGAAGATGATTCTCGCCCGCAGCGCTTCCAAAATCATCTACCACAGCTATTACGAGCCGCTGGGCCGTATGGTCGCGGCGCATTTCGCCGACCGCCGTCCCGTCGATGCCGCCTCATATCCCGAAGTGCCCGAATCGGTCATAGGCAACGCCGCTTCGCGCCGCAACGCCCAGATCGTCGAGGCGTTCTGCGATGCGATGCGCTATCCCGCCCCTTCGTTCGCCGGGGCTCCTTCGGTGGCGATGCGTCTCGAAGTGAAGGAGGGCATCAACGACTCGATACTTATCAACGACGCCTACAACCTCGACCTCAATTCGCTGGCGCTGGCGCTGGACTACCTGCACAGCGTGGCGCTGAACCGCCGCCGTACGCTCGTACTGTCGGACATTTCGCAGAGCGGTCTCACGGATGACGACCTTTACGGCCGCGTGGCGGGCATGGTCGCACGCGCCGGAATCGACTTCCTGATCGGTATCGGTCCCCGCCTGAAACGCTATGCCGCGCTGTTCGCCTGCGACAAGGAGTTCTTTACGGCTACCGACGAATGCGTCGCGCGCATCAACCGCGACGCCGTGGCCGGGCGTGCGATCTTGTTGAAAGGCGCACGCGATTTCCGTTTCGAAAAACTGGTGCACCTGCTCTCCCGCAAAAGTCATACGACGGTGCTGGAGGTCGATCTCGACGCCATGATTCATAATCTCAACTATTTCCGGTCGAAGCTGAGCTTCGGGACCCGGCTCGTGGCGATGGTCAAGGCCGGTTCGTACGGCGCGGGCGATTTCGAAGTCGCGCAGATGCTCCAGCATCAGGGCGTGGACTATCTCGCCGTGGCGTTCGCCGACGAGGGCGTACTGCTGCGCGAGCGGGGGATTTCGATGCCGATCGTGGTGCTCAACGCCGACGCCGACAGCTTCGACGTGATGATCGCCAACCGGCTCGAACCCGAAATCTACAGTTTCCACTCGCTCGGCGCTTTCGCCGACGCCGTGACGCACGCGGGTGAAACCCGTTACCCGATTCACGTCAAGCTGGATACGGGCATGCACCGGCTGGGGTTCGTGGAGCAGGAGATCGCGCAGTTGTGCGCGACGCTCGCTGCGACGCCGCAGGTCAAGGCGGCTTCGGTCTTCTCGCACCTCAACTGCGCCGACATGCCCGAAGAGGATGCCTATACTCGGGCGCAGATCGCCCTCTACGACCGCATGAGCGCGCAGCTCGCCGCCTCGCTGCCTTATCCGGTCATCCGCCATACGGCCAATTCGGCCGCCATCGAGCGCTTCCCCGAAGCGCAGTTCGACATGTGCCGTCTGGGGCTGGGGCTTTACGGCTTCGGGTTCCGGCACAACGACGCCCTGCGTCCCGTCTCGACGCTCAAAACCCGCATCGTGCAGATCAAACGCCTGCCTGCGGGCGATGCGGTGGGGTATGGCCGCGCCGGAAAGCTCACGCGGCCGACCACCACGGCCACGATACCGATCGGCTATGCCGACGGGCTGGACCGGCATCTGGGCTGCGGCCGCTGGTCGGTGCTCGTGGCCGGACAGCCTGCGCCGATCATCGGCCGGGTCTGCATGGACAGCTGCATGATCGACATTACGGACATTCCCGGCGTGAAGGAGGGCGACGAAGTGTCGGTCTTCTCGCCCGTGCCGGGCAACGACCTCGAAACGATGGCCCGTGTGCTCGATACGATCTCGTATGAAATCATGACCTCGGTTTCGGGACGTGTGAAACGCATCTATCTCAAGGAATAACGGGATGAAGTGCTACGACTGCGGCGGCCTGATCGCGCCCGGAGCGGACAAATGTCCCGCCTGCAACTGTCCGGCGGAGAGGGCGCAGGCCGTGAAGTGTCTCGAAACCCGCCTGCTGACGGCCCGCGTCGAAGCGGAGTCGGCCCTCGACCAGCTGGGCCGGGCGAAGGTCGCGATGCTCTGCGCCGCGTTTTTCGCGCTTGTCGGCGGCGTGGTCGTGCTGGTGCATGCCGGGGGCGATGCGACGATGCTGGCCGTCGGGATTTTCATGGCTGCGCTGGCATGCGTCTACGCGGCATTGGCCTTTCTTGTCCGGAAAGCTCCGCTGACGCTTTCGATCGCGGGATTTCTGCTCAGCTGGCTCTGTCTCGGCGGGTTGCCCGGTCTGGTGATCGTCGGGGCCATGGCGCTGAGTCTCTGGTTCGCCGTGCAGTATGTCCGCATTACGAACCGTGTCGGATTGTTGGAACGAAAAATCGCTGAACTGAAAAAATGTACGGAACACTCTATCTGATCCCGTGTCCGATCTCGGACGAAACGGCGCCGTGGGACGTGCTGCCCGCAGCCAACCGCGCCGTTATGGATTCGCTCGACTATTTTATCGTCGAGAATACTCGCACGGCGCGGCGGTTTCTGTCGAAAGCGGGCGCGGCGCGCCCGATCGACACGCTCTGCTTCCGCGAACTGAACGAACATACCGTCGCCGGGCGTGAGGTCGAAGAGCTGGTGAAACCGCTCGTCGAGGGGCGTTCGGCGGGCGTGATTTCCGAAGCGGGCGTGCCGGGCGTCGCCGATCCGGGGGCGCTGGTGGTCGAAGCCTGCCACCGCCGCGGAATCCGTGTCGTGCCGCTCGTCGGACCTTCGTCGATCGTCATGGCGGTCATGGCGTCGGGGCTTAACGGACAGTCGTTCGCCTTCAACGGCTACCTGCCCGTCAAGCCGCCCGAACGGGTGCAGGCGATCCGTCGCTTCGAACGCCGTGCGCAGTCCGAACGCCAGTCGCAGCTCTTCATCGAGGCGCCTTACCGCAATGTGAAGCTGATGGAACAGCTCCTGCAGACCCTTGCCCCCGAGACGCGCCTGACGCTGGCCATGGACATCACGGCTCCCGGCGAATTCATCCGCACGCTCCGCGTCCGCGAATGGCGTGCCGCCGAACTGCCCGCGATGAACAAACGCCCTGCTATTTTCATCATCGGATAGGCCCTTCCGGAGGTTGGTATACAATTTGTTCGAATATAAGACGGAAAATCTGAAAAACACGAGATATGAAAAAGGAAAAAGCTTATAATGAGGCTGTTGACGGTGACGAAGGATTCGAGCCCGGTGAAGGTTACCCTCGTGCGACGGCGAACCCTGTGCCAATGTGTCAGACGATTCGCAGGAGGAGACTGACACAATGGCAGACGCTGGCCGAAGGCGGCGCCGCACCCGATTTTGCGGCGGCGCTGGCCGAGTGGCAGGATAAATTCATCCGCCTGCAGGCCGAATTCGATAATTACCGCAAGCGTACGCTCAAGGAGAAGATGGACTTGGTGCAGACCGGAGGCCGTGACGTGCTGCTGGCGATGCTCCTGTGCGCGACGACGTGCAGCGTGCCGTCGATGCCATGCAGAAGAGCGACGATATCGAAGCGCTGCGTGCCGGCGTGATGCTGATTTCACAGAAATTTACCGATACGCTGCGCCAGAAAGGGGTCACCGAGATCGACGTCAAGGGCCGGAGTTCGACGCCGACCTATGCGAGGCGGTGGCTAAATTCGCTGCCGGAGAGGATATGCAGGGCAAGGTCGTAGACATCGTCCAGACGGGCTACATGCTGGGCGACAAGGTGCTGCGTTTCGCAAAAGTCGTTGTAGGAGAGTGAGAAGTCATGGCTGAAAAGAGGGATTACTACGAAGTGCTGGGCGTCCAGAAGAACGCTAACGCTGACGAAATAAAGAAGGCTTACCGCAAGGCTGCCATCCAGTACCACCCGGATAAGAACCCGGGTGACAAGGAGGCCGAAGAGAAATTCAAGGAGGCGGCCGAGGCATACGATGTGCTGTCGAACCCCGACAAGCGTGCCCGTTACGATCAGTTCGGCCATGCCGGCATGAGCGGCGCGGCAGGTGGCGGAGGCGGTTTCGGCGGCTTCAGCGGCGGAGGCTTCTCGATGGAGGATATCTTCTCACAGTTCGGCGATATTTTCGGCGGACATTTCGGTGGCGGGTTCCGCTCGTCGTCGTCATCGGGCGGCGGGCGGCGCGTGAACCGGGGATCGGATATCCGCATCAAGGTCAGGCTGACCCTCGCAGAGATCGCCAACGGCGTCACCAAGAAGCTCAAGATAAACAAGACCGTCGCCTGCGACAAGTGCGGCGGCACGGGGGCCAAGGACGCCGATTCCTACTCGACCTGTTCGACGTGCAACGGTACGGGTTATGTGACGCGTGTCGAAAACACCTTCTTCGGCCGTATGCAGACGCAGAGTGTCTGCCCCACGTGCGGCGGTACGGGCAAGGTCATCACCGCACCCTGCGACAAGTGCAAGGGCGAGGGAACCCTCCGCGGCCAGGAGGTCGTGGAGATCCGAATCCCGGCCGGCGTGGGCGAGGGGATGGTGCTCACCGTCACGGGCAAGGGTAATGCCGCCCGTCACGGAGGCGTCAACGGCGACTTGCAAGTCATGATCGAAGAGGAGTCCAATCCCGAGCTGGTGCGTGACGGCAACGACCTGATCCACAACCTCAATATCACCGTCACGACAGCCCTGCTGGGCGGTACGGTCGAGGTGCCGACGGTAGACGGCCGTGCCAAGATCAAGATCGCTCCGGGAACGCATGCCGGCAAGGTGCTGCGGCTGGGCGGCAAGGGGTTGCCCGACGTCAACGGCTATGGCCGCGGTGACGAGCTGGTCGTGGTCGACATCACGATCCCCTCGAAGCTCAGTGCCGAGGAGAAACGGCTGATCGAGGAGTGGCGCGGCAGCCCGGTTTCCAGCATGCCGAATCGGTCAAGAACCAGAATATCTTCGAGCGGATGAAGAGTTTCTTCCGGTAGGGGAAGCAACGGTTTGCCTATGCGGCGGGATGTCGGGGGGACTTTGTCTCTACGGCGGCCGCCGTTCTGCTGAATACCCCGGTGCGGGTTCCGGGCACCGCCGTATTGGTCAGATCCCCTTCCGCACCGCCGCCCCCCGCAACCCGGACGTCCCGCGCCGCATCGACGGACGCATGCGCCCGCCGCCGGAAAAAAAAAAGGGTTTTGCAGGCAATAAAATTGCGGAGAATTCGTATCTTTACAAAAAAATAGGAGGACACGCCATGTTAGGTTTCACCCCGTTCAAGAGACACGCGAACAAGTTCAACTACATACCGCGCTATTACGATCCCGAAAAGGAGGCGCGCGAGCAGCGCCGTGCCGAGCTTCGGGGCGAAAGAGCCGAAGACGGGGATCGTGAGTACCGTCCCGGACAATATATCCGCACCCAGCGCGATGCCCGTGCCGCACGCCGTTCCAAGGAGGAGAAGACGGGCCTATGCGCATCTGGAAGATGGCCGGTGCCGCAGTTATGGTGCTGCTGTTCATCTACATCCTTTATCCTAAGCTCGCCGATGTGTTCCTGCGGGCGCGGACCTCGGCCCCGGCGCAGACCGAAGCGGCGGGCGCCGAAGAGTCGGTGCGGCGCAACGGGCTCGACCAGACGGGCATTTCCGACGTAGAGTGGCAGGAGCAGCCTATCACGGTGGTTCCCAACGATTATCAGGAGTAGATGGCAGATAAGATCAGATTATTACCCGAAGTCGTCGCCAACCAGATTGCTGCGGGCGAGGTCGTCAACCGTCCCGCATCGGTGGTCAAGGAGATGATGGAGAACGCCATCGACGCAGGCGCACGTACCGTGAAGGTCAACTTCCGTGACGGGGGCAAGGATTTGATCCAGATCGTCGACGACGGCTCGGGCATGTCGCCCATCGACGCGCGTATGGCCTTCGACCGCCATGCCACCAGCAAGATAACTTCCGTCGAAGACATCTACGCACTCGATACGTTCGGTTTCCGCGGCGAGGCGCTCGCTTCGATCGCGGCCGTGGCGCAGGTCGAACTGCGCACGCGGCAGGAGGGCGACGAAGTCGGCACGCAGACCGAGATCAACGGCGGCCAGTTCGCCGGGCAGACTCCCGGTGTGTCCCGCAGGGTCGCAGTTCTTTCGTGCGCAACCTCTTCTACAACGTGCCCGCCCGCCGTCGTTTCCTGGACAAGAGTACGACTTCGGCCGCACAGATCAAGGCCGAATTCCAGCGTGTGGCGCTGTGCAATCCCCAGATCGCCTTCGAGCTATACGCCAACGACGCCTCGGTCTATACGCTCTGTGCGGCGTCGCTCGCGGGACGTATCGTCGATGTGGTGGGACGCCATATCAAGCAGAATCTGCTGGAGGTCGATGCCGACACTTCGATCGCCCGCATCGAAGGCTACATCGGCCGTCCCGCTGCCGCCAAGCGGCGCAACGGCGAGCAGTACCTCTTCGTCAACGGCCGCTATTTCAAGAGTTCGTACCTCACGAGCGCCATCATGAAGGCCTATGAGAAGCTGATCCCGAAAGCAGTTCGCCTTCCTATTTCCTCTACCTGACGATCGACCCGTCGCGCATCGACGTCAATGTCCACCCGCAGAAGACCGAAGTGAAATTCGCCGACGAGGAGGCCGTGTGGCAGATCGTGAACGCCGCCGTGCGCGAGACGCTCGCCAAGACGGGCGCCGTGCCGCTGATGGATTTCGACCGCGAAGGCATCGTCGAGATTCCGGTGCTGACCAAAGGGGCGGTCTACAGCGAGCCGCGGGCCATGTCCAACAGCGAATACAATCCGTTCCGCGAGGAGTATATCGACCCTACGGCACCTGATCCCAATGTCGATTTCACGGGCTTCGATGTCCCGTACGACGATCGCGGACAGACGCTTTCCGATACGGCCGGGACGGGCTTCGCCCCGCGCGCCGGTATGGGCGGCGGCAAGTCGGGGGACAGTGCGTCCGGTGGCAGCCTGCCCGGCGGGCTGCGCAGCGCCGGCAGCGGATTTACCCTTCCGCAAACCCCGCCGGCGGGGGAGGATTTCACCATCCCTTCCTCGGCAGCCGACGGGTTCGAGGATTTCGTTTCGGGGAGCAGTTTCGAGGTGGAGTCCGGCGCCGGGTTCGGGACGAGTGCCCTGGAGTTCATCCCTTCCGGGGCTACGGCCGGGCAGCAGCGGCTGGCGGTAGAGGGGCGTCCGGAATTTACCGATCCGCTGCCGTTGGGCGGCGGGTACCTCGCCGCGCTGCTGGGCGGGAGGTTCGTCGTGGTGGACGTGCGGCGTGCCCGCGAGCGCATTCTTTATGAGGATTACCTGAAGATGCTCGGAAACGGGTCTTCCGTGAGCCAGCAACTGCTTTTTCCCGAGCGGCTGGTGTTGTCGGGCGACGAATATGCGCTGCTCGAGGAGAACGCCGTGGAATTCGCGTCGCTGGGATTCGACATCGACTTTGCGGGGGAGGGGACGATCGAGGTCAAGGGCACTCCGGCCGATATGCCGGCCGATGCCGTCGACCAGATGGTCTACGACCTGCTGCAAGCCTTTTCGACGCCCGTGTCGCTCGCGGATCAGCGCCGCGAGAAGATCGCCGCCGTCATGGCGCGCGGCGGGGCGAAAGGCATTCCCCGCAATATGTCGCGCGACGAAGCCGCCGCACTGCTCGCCCAGCTCGCCGCTACGGGCAATTTCAGTTTCTCGCCCTCGGGCAAAGCCATAACTGCAGAAATAACCCCCGAAGATATCCGTACCAAACTGGGATAATCCGGTGGAAAAACGTACTTTTGTAAAAATTTTACGCAATGAACAGCTATTTTCAGACACCCCCGGTGGTGAAAAACCTGATAATCATCAATGCCCTGGTCTACATGGCTACGGCCCTGATCCAACCGGCACATAACGCCATCATGGAGTATTGCGCCCTGTGGCTGGGAGCGCCGTTGTTCCACACCTACCAGTTCGTCACCTATATGTTCGTGCATGCCAATTTCAAGCATATCTTCTTCAATATGTTCGCCTTGTGGATGTTCGGACGTACGTTGGAATACGAATTGGGGTCGAAGCGTTTCCTGACCTATTACATGGTTTGCGGCATCGGTGCGGCGCTGATCCAGTATTTCACGGCGCTGGCGTTCGGCGAGCTGCCCATGTCGCTGGTTGGTGCTTCGGGCGCCGTGATGGGACTGCTGCTGGCCTTCGGTGTCCTGCACCCCAATGCGGTCATCATGCTGCTGATTCCCCCGATTCCGATGAAGGCCAAATGGTTCGTTGTCATCTACGGTGTGATCGAACTGTTCTTGGGCTGGCGCGGCGTGGGCAATGTGGCGCATTTCGCCCATGTGGGAGGCATGCTGTGGGGCTTCCTGCTGCTTCAATGGTGGAAACAGCGGGGCATAATCCGTTTCTGAGCCGATGTCCGGCGAATTCTATAAGAACGATTACGGCAGCCGGCGCGGGGAGAAACCGCACCGCAGCCTGCTCATGTGGCTGCTCGACCTGGTGATGACGCTCCTGACCGTCGTTGTCGGGGCCACGATGGCCGTCACCTATTTCGTCCCTTATGTGAACCCCGCCGGGGTCTGGTTCTTTCCCCTGCTGGGGCTTGCCGCCCCGGCGATCTACGTCGCTACGGTCATCCTGGCGCTCTACTGGGTCATCCGCTGGCGGTTGCTCCGCGCCGGAACGATACTGGCGCTGGTCGTCATCGGCCTCTTCAAGGTTTCGCTCTTCTATAAGCCCGAATTCCGCCGCAGCTACGGCGAGGAGAGCTACGACCGCCGGGCTTTCAAGGTCATGACCTATAACGTGCGCAGTTTCTTCGGCGAAAGCGGAGCCAGCAATGTCGATGACATCGTGCGCCTGATCGGCGAATACGATCCCGATATCATCTGCCTGCAGGAGTTCAACGCGCGGCTGGCCGGGCAGTCCGACGAGTTCGCATTGCTGGACGAGAAATACGAAAGCGCGGTTTTCGGACGCACGCAGGCTCCCGATTCGCTGTACGGCGCGCCGCTGGTGATCCTGAGCAAATACCGCATCCTGCGCTCGGGCATCGTGCTGACCCCCAATACCTCGGTCTGGGCCGATCTGCTGATCGGCGACGATACGATTCGGGTGTTCAACAACCACCTGCGTTCGACGGCGATCAAGGCGGCCGACAACGAATATATCACCAACCGCGATTTCATCTCCGACACGGCACGCGAAGTCAAGATCCGCAGCATCGTGAGCCGCCTGCGCGAGAACAGCATCCTGCGTGCCGCACAGGTCGATAGCATTGCCGATGTCATCGCCGACGCGCGTGCGCGGTGCATCGTCTGCGGCGACTTCAACGATACGCCCATGTCGTACGTTTACCGCACCATGGCCAAGGGGCCTGAACGACGCTTTCAGCCAGTGCGGTTCGGGCTATTCGCATACGTTTCGCGGATTTTTCAATACCCTGCGGATCGACTATGTCCTCTGCTCCGACAGTTTCGACCCGGTTTCCTACGAGGTGCCGCAGGTCGAATATTCGGATCACCTGCCCGTCGTGGTGCGTCTCCAAAAGAATCTACTGAATAACTAATCCGATATAATTATGATTTTCGACTCTTTGAAAAACAGTGCGCTCTATTATCCGGTGAGCCCGCGTCTGGAAAAAGCCTTCGGCTTCATCGCTTCGACCGACTGGGAAACGATGGAGCCGGGGATCCATGAACTCGACGGCAAGGACATCTATGTCAACGTAATGGAACCTGAGCTGAAAAAACCGGCGGATGCCAAACTCGAAATACACGACGCCTATATCGACATCCAGGTGCTGATCCGCGGTGAGCAGGAGACCTTCGGGTGGAGCGAGCGTGCCGACCTGCGCAAGCCGCTGGGCGAATTCGATGCCGGGAAGGATATCCGTTTCTTCGACGATGAGCCGCAGACCTTCTATACGCTGCGCCCGGGGCAGTTCACGATCTTCTTCCCCGAGGACGGCCATGCGCCGATGATCGGCGAGGGCAATGTACGCAAGATCATTGTGAAGGTTCGCAAGTAACGGCGGGCCGGATTACGGATGCGCGAGAGGCGGTTCCCTGCGGAACCGCCTCTCGTTTTGCCGTTATGCTGCGTCGGGTTTTCGGGGTGCGAGCCGCATCGCGGGGTAGGTGTAGCAGGCGGTGCAGGCGACAAGGACAATCCCCGAAGCAGAAGCTCCGGGGATTGTGTCGTTATGTGCCGTAAGAGTATTATTTTCCGATGCCGTAGTAGCGCAGCCCGGCGTTGAGCACCTCTTCCTTGTCGAAGATGTTGCGGCCGTCGACCAGGATGTTGTCGCGCATGAGCGTGAGCAATTGCGGCCAGTCGGGCATCCGGAACTGTTTCCACTCCGTGACGAGTGCGATGGCATCGGCGCCCTTTGCAGCTTCGTACATCGAACCTGCGTAATGCACCCCTTCGTCGCCGATCCTGCGGCGGGCTTCCTCCATCGCCACGGGGTCGTAGACCCGAACCGTGGCGCGCCTTACGCAACAGGTCGATCACCACCAGTGCCGGCGCTTCGCGCATGTCGTCCGTTTCGGGCTTGAACGCGAGGCCCCATATCGCGATGGTTTTTCCGTGCAGGTCGCCCAGTGCCCGTTGCAGTTTGCCGAACAGGATGGATTTCTGCCCTTCGTTGACCCGTTCCACCGCCTCGATGACCTGCATCGTATAACCGTGTTCCTGGGCCGTACGGGCCAGGGCCTTCACGTCCTTGGGGAAGCACGAGCCGCCGTAGCCGCAGCCGGGGTAGAGGAACTTGCTGCCGATGCGGGCATCGGATCCGATGCCCTTGCGCACCATTTCGACGTTCGCCCCTACCAGGTCGCAGAGGTTGGCGATCTCGTTCATGAACGAAATGCGGGTCGCCAGCATGGCGTTGGCCGCGTATTTGGTCATTTCCGCCGAGGGGAATGTCCATGAACAGCACGCGGAAATTGTTGATCAGGAACGGCCGGTAGAGCTTGGTCATCAGCTTGCGCGCCCGTTCGCTTTCGACGCCTACGACCACGCGGTCGGGCGACATGAAGTCCTTGACAGCCGCGCCCTCCTTCAGAAATTCGGGGTTCGAAGCCACGTCGAACGGTATCTTGCAGCCGCGTTTGTCTATCTCTTCCCGGATCACGGCCTTGACCTTCTGCGCCGTACCGACCGGTACGGTGCTTTTGGTCACCAGCACCGTATACTTTCTTGATATTCCGCCCGAACGTGCGGGCCACTTCCAGCACGTATTTCAGGTCGGCCGAGCCGTCCTCGTCGGGCGGTGTGCCTACGGCCGAGAAGACTACTTCCACCTTGTCCAGACAATCCGTGAGTTCGGTCGTGAAGTGCAGACGGCCCTCTTCGACATTGCGCCGGACGAGTTCTTCGAGCCCCGGCTCGTATAGATCGGGATGAGGCCGTTGTTCAGCCCGTCGATCTTCTTTCCTGTCTATATCGACGCACGTAATGTCGAGTCCCATTTCTGCGAAACAAGCCCCCGATACGAGACCGACATACCCGTACCTACGACTGCGATTTTCATCATATTATGTCCAAGTTTTTGGTTGGTTTAGCGGTGCATGCACCCGGCGATCCGCGCTGCGAGCGCGTGGCATGCCTCGTGCCATGCCGGCGAGAAACCCTGCTTCATCTCCACGGGATCGCAGATCGGCTCCCACTTCATCTTCTGTGCGAATTCGCCCAGGCAGCGTACGGCGGCACTCGCCCAGCAGAAGGAGCCGAACCACCCGAAGTTGCGCTGCGGGACGCAGCGTGCGGCGATCAGGTCGAGCAGGCGTGCCACGGGCGGGTAGATGCCTCCGTTGTAGGTCGGCGCGCCGACGATCAGCGTGTCGTAGCGGAACACGTCGCGCAGGACGACCGATTCATCGGCGTAGGACATGTTGTGGACGAAGATCGGGCCCACACCTTCGGCGGCCAGTTCGCGGGCTATGCGTTCGGCCATCTGCTCCGTGTTGCCGTACATCGAACCGTAGGCGAGCACTACGCCCGGTTCTCCCTCGTAGCGGCTCAGACGGTCGTAGATATCCATTACCTGCGGAATCTGCGCTGCCATACGGGACCGTGGGTCGAGCAGATGGTCGTGGGGTTCAGGCCCCGTACCTTTGCGAGCGCTTTCTGTACGGCCCTCCGTATTTGCCCACGATGCAGGCGTAGTAGCGGCGCATCTCGTCCCAGTAGCGCGACGGGTCGAGCTGCGAGTCGGTAATGCCGCCGTCGATAGCGCCGAACGTGCCGAAGGCGTCGCCCGAGAAGAGCGTGCCGGCCTCGGCACACCATGTCACCATCGTTTCGGGCCAGTGTACCATCGGCGCCATGTAGAACGAGAGCGTCTTCGAGCCGAGCGATATGTGTCGCCCTCCTTGACTTCGAGCGTCCCGGTGTCGATGCCGTAGAAGCCTTGGAGCATCTGCAGCGTCTTGGCATTGCCCACGATCCGGATGTCGGGGTAGAGCAGGCGCAGTGCGCGCACGGACGACGAGTGGTCCGGCTCCATGTGATTGACCACGAGGTAGTCGATCGGGCGGTCGCCGATGGCCTCGCGGATGTTCTCTGTCAGACGGCTGCCGAAGCCCTCTTCGACGGTATCTATCAGTGCGACCTTCTCGTCGGCAACCAGATAGGCATTGTATGAAACCCCCTGCGGGAGCGACCAGAGACCTTCGAAACGGGTGGTTGTGCGATCGTTGACCCCGACGTAATGGATGCCGGGCAAAATTTCGGTGATGTTCATGGTTCGTGACGTATTTGTTTCAAAGATAGTGAAAAATATGCCAAAGCGGAACGGCGCGGGCCTTCCTGCATGCCTGATTTTCCCTATCGTCCGGTATTAAAAATTTGCGTAAAGATAACCGTTTTTTCGGATATGCGTAAAATCTGTTTCCGAAAAAAACAATTCCCGCGTGATGGGGCGGCTGCACTGAGGGCTTTCCGGCCGGCCGGGTGCCTGCGGCGTTGGCCGCGCGAGCTTCTTCTTTTAATTGCTTAACTTGCTGTGCATTAGTTTGGTATATGTATGAAAAAAAGCCTTCGGCATTTACCGAAGGCTTTGGAAATATTACAAGCCGGGGCTTAGAGCAACCGGAAGAAATCCGAGCGTACGCCCTGCATGCTCACCGCGTCGTTCTTTACCGACTCCGGAATCGTCGCACGAGTGTATACGCACACGTCGCCGGTGTCGGCCGTGCTGGTCAGCGTGATGGTGTTGGACGATTCGTCTGCCGTGACCGTGTACGAGCTTCCCCAGGGAGTGTTGTCGCTGTAATTTCCCGAAAGTACATCGCCTTTGAGCAAGTAGCTGCCCGTGTATTTCTGGTACTTTACGGATTCGATCTTCTGGTAGATGGTGAACGACCCTCCGTCAAATGCGATGTAGGCGTCGAACACCTGCGGAGCCTGGCCTGTCCATGAGGTCAGGCGCCATTCTCCGACGAGTTGCTTGGCCAACGGCGTGTTGTTATCTTTCTTGTCGTCGTCGCACCCTGCGAACAGGCTCATGCCGAGTATGGCAAAGAGAATATAGATAGTCTTTCTCATGATCTTTTTGCTGTTATCGTAATTCGTATTATAACCAACCTCCGTTCCCGGCCTGTACGCCGCGGGCGATGATGGCGAACTCCTTGGTGATCGTCATGCCGCCCATCACGGTACCTGTACCGACCTTGTCGCCGCCGCCGATTGCCGTAACCGTAATCTTCGCTACGCCGGACTTGGTGCACTTGATCTTCAGTTTGCCGTAGGCCATTGTGGGCAAGGTTTCGATCCCCAATTTGGCCATGTCGGCTGCGGACATCGAAACACCGGTGTAGGTGAGGTTCGTTGCGCTGCCACCGAAGAACTGCGTCAGGGGAACGAGTTCTTCAGCCCCTACGCCGACCTTGAGGCACGGCGTGCCTTCGATCTGCATCAGCAGTTGATAAGCGTCTACTGCGCCTGTACCCAGCTGCTTGCGGTAGTTTTCGAGGTACATCGTGCCGTTCGACTCCTTTGTGCCGTCGAGATACCGTTCCATGTCGTTCACCGAGGTGAGGAGCATGCTGATAAACTCGTTGCGGGTGTAGTGCTTGCCTTGTTTCAGCGCATAGGAGAGTCCGAGTGCTGCCACGCCCGACATGTGCGGGCAGGCCATCGAGGTTCCCTGCATGTATCCGTAGTCCGAACCCTCGTTCATTTCCGAAGGCATCGTCGAAAGTACCGTAGCGGTCGAATTGCTTGCAATGTAAGCGTCGCCGCCCGGCGCCGAGATGTTACAGCCGGGGCCGTAGTTGGTGTAGCTTGCAGGCAGGAAGTCGGGCGAGAACGAGGTTACCGAAATATAATCGCGGAACGCCCCGGGGTACCCGGCACGGTCGAGTGCGTCGTTGCCGGCCGAGAAGATGACCAGACCGCCGTCGATCGCGTCGCAGTTCGACGTGGCGATGAAATAGGCGAGTGCGTCGTGCTCCGCTTTGGCATTTTTGGCGTACTGGTCGTCGGAGGTGTAGCCACCGCCCTTGATACCCATCGAGCACTGGATGATCGAAGCACCGTTGTCGGCCGCGTATTTGAATGCCCTTGCCATGACGGCCGTCGTGCCCGAACCTGCTGCGGTGCCGGACAGGGCCTGGCACGACATGATCCGTACACCGTCGTTGTTGCCCGAGCCGCCCGCTACTCCGCAGACACCGATGCCGTTGTTGTTGACCGCCGCTACCGTGCCTGCGGTATGCGTCCCGTGACCGGAGTCGCCGTCGCCCTTTGCGTCGACCACATCCCAGGAGATGGGGCCGTTCGTAACGAAATTGTACCCGTAATAATCATCCACGTAACCGTTGCCGTCGTCATCGACGCCCGTGGTTCCGGTCATCTCCCTGGTGTTGACCCACATGTTCGCAGCCAGGTCGGGGTGCGTATATTTCACGCCTTCGTCGACTACGGCTACGATGATCTTGGGATCTCCGGCCGTGAGTTTCCATGCCTCTTCCACGTTGATGTCCGCACCTTCGCGCGCGGTCTGTGCCACGGCCTTGTCGCCTTTGTTGATATAGTGCCACTGGCGCTTCAATTCCGGGTCGTTGAACGGCCATACGATCGAACGTGTGCCTGCCGACATGGCGGGCGCATCCGAACGGAGCGGGGTGGCCTTGCCGTCCCACATTTTTTCGAGCTTCGTGTTGAACTGGATGTTCGCCACTTCGGCTACGGCCGACAGTTTCTGTGCGGCGAGATCCAGGTCGACTTCGGTGTCGAACTGCAATTCGTACCACCTGTGCAGGCCGGCTGCGCGCGTGCGCTCCTCGTTGCGTGTGTCTACCGGGAACAGGCGGTTCAGGGAGCTGACGTTCAGCTCCGAAAGTATTTCATCTACGGAGACGATACCCGCGCGGGTAGCGACCGACCGTGTCTTGGCGGCGGCTTCGGCGGCCTGTTCGAGGCTGCCGATGGCTGCGTCGTCGAAATAAACGAGCAGGCTGCCCGCTTCGGCGTCGATCGAGGTGTTGACGATCTTATGCGATGTGGCGGGTATCTGCGAACCGCCGTCGGTTGCGTCGGTCATAGGGTCTGACGTACAACTCGCAAGCAGAAGCGCCGTAATGAGTAGTAATTTTTTATCAATCATAATCCGAGTTATTTTTTGAGGGTCTCCCCTCCCCGGTGGAAGGGGAGACCGCTCTTGATCACTAATTGGGTGAACGACTGAAATTATTTAGCCATTTTTTTCAGGGGCATTTTCTCCATGCCTCCGCTTTGCAGAGTGTTTGCCCGGGGTGCAAAACCTTCGGAGAACGAACTCATCGCGGGAGTTGCGATCCGAACGGACACCTCACCTTCGAGCGGGTTCGCGCCGCGGTTGACGGGCTTGCCGAACAGTTCGTCGATCAGGGCATGGGCACGTTCGCGGCCGCGCAGTTCGACGTAGTTCGAGGGGTTGATGGAAATTTCTTTCGAGAGGGTCAGCATCTTATCCGAGGCAACCTTGCGCGGTGCGGCTGCTCCCGTGTTGCTACCGGTCGCCGGCACCATCAGCGGGGACGTATAGCTTTCCCAGTTGCCGATCGAGTTCGTATAGTTGGCATCCGTGTATGCCTTGACTAATATGGTGTCGAAATTATACTGATCCGACCAGTCGGGGCCACAAACCAAGGCGAGATACCCGTCTTCCGTGACACCTCCGACCATCATGCCGTCGATTGTGTCTGCACCCTTGCTCTTCTCTTTGTCCAGAATGTAATACTTGAGGTAGAGCGTCGCCCCCTGATAGGGAATCGTGCCCATGGGCTGTCCTTTCAGAACATAGATGATCCCGTTGTACCACCCCCAGACGACCGTGTCTTGGTTGTTTGCTCCGAGCGAGAGGCCCGAGACATTGATTGCATCCAGATTGCTGGTATCTTCGGTCTCATTCTCCGAGAAGACGACCTGGCCGATCTTGCTGCGAGCCGTTTTACCGGAGCCGTCGTTGCTGATTCCCCACAGGTTCCATGTCTTGAACAGTTGGGCTTTATCGCTGAACACATAGAGGTCGTCGATCGTGTACTTGCGCTGCAGCGGATCTGCCTTGCCGGCAGTAGTCTGTTCTACGGCGAACAGTTTGCCGTTGTAACCGTTGTCGGCGTATACCAGCAGGGTGTAACTTGTACCTGCCGACAGACCCGTATAGAACGGAGCGTAACCTGTGCCGTTAATCTTTTCGAGTTGAGCTGTGGTAAGTACCTTGCCGGATGCCTTGACACCCGCGATCAGCTGCGATTCGTTCATGCCCTGGGTCGAAGCCGTCGTGAACAGGCCGATGTAGCCCGATGCGATCTCCTCACCGAACAGGATGGCCTTGATCGAGTTCTCGGGTGTGTGGCCTTCGGGCTCTTTCTCCCACGTAAGCTCTGTGCGGACGCTCATTATGACGGGTTTCTCCTCGCCGGCCTTGACGTAACCGAACGATACGTACCCGTATTTCTGGAGGTTGCCTTTTTCGTCATAAGAATTGCCGACGATGGTGTAGATGCCGGTCTTCTCCATGACGGCGGTGATCGTACCCGAAGCCGTGATCTCTTCGCTCGGGATCGTCCCTGCGTCGATGTCTCCCGATTTGGCCGCAGCGAGCGACTCGCTGAGCGCACCCTCGAAGAAGGCATATTTCACCTTGTCGACGTCGCTGCCGAGCGTAGCCGTGATGGCGACCTTGCCGTCTGCGGGCGCCGACTTCTCGAAGACTACCGAGTAATCGTGGCTTACCGCACCCGGGAACAACAGGCGGGTCATTTCGGTATTGGCCTTGAAGTGGCTGGTCGCTTCCCATAGCGAAGGTGTCGTCAGAAGGATCGCCTTCGGCGGGAAGGTGAGGACACCGTTTTCCAGCGTGCCGTACATCGTGGCCGAAGCCATGCCGGGATAATTCTCCTGGCAGAACGAAACGATCACGAATGCGCCGTTGTCTTCGTAACCGACGTCGTTGATCTCAAAACCAGTCGGCTGTACCGGGAACCATACTTTTTCGGGATCCCGCGCGTCGATGATGGTATAGGTCGGAACGGAGGGAACGTTGGAATACCTTACACCGACGATTTTGGCCATGTAGGCTTCGTCATAAATATCCTTGATACGGTAGTAACCCTTCATATCGGCACGTTCGTAAATCTCGACTTCCTTTTCTGCATTGGGGACACCGTTTTCCTTTATGTTGGAGCCCATTATCGCCGTGAAGAAATCGTCGCGCCACGTGCCTTTGGTTTCACCGTTGGGGCCCTTCACGAGATCCCACTGGACGCGGGTGACGCTGAAATCGAGCCCGTTGGAATATTCTCCGTAAAGCAGTGCGTATTTCTTGTCCTTCACCACGATGGAGCAATTGTAGGTCTTACCGACCTCAGCTCCGGGGAAGTCCACCGAGAACGTGGTTGCTTCCTGTCCGGCCTCGAATTTGATTTCCGAGACCGTGAAAAGCCCGTCCTGGGTGCTGCTGACTTCCACAGGCACGGTGATCGCATCGTTGTAGTTCTTGCGCATGGCCGTGAAGGTCAGGGTCGTAGGCTCCGCCGGATCGAGCTCTTGGTCGCCGGCATTTTCCTGCGAGGGAAAATAAACGCCGTAGCAGTCCGTGTCTTCGCCTTCGCCGGGAGTATACTTAATGTCGTCCGAGCAACTTGCGAGCACGAATGTCGCTGTGAGCGCGTACAATATATATTTGATTGTTTTCATACTATTCGGTCTTTGGTATTAAAGCAAATTTTGCATATTGCCGTTACTTATCCGTCCAAGGTGTTATCTTGCCCGAGGGGTCGGGGTTGTTGACTACGGCGGGGTTGTTCTGGATTTCACCACGGGGAATGACAAAATTCCAGTGGGGAGCGCGGCCGTCGGTGTTCAAACGATAATCGGAAGGAGAATTGGTACCCTTGTAGCCGCGGGTCATGGACATATCCAGACGTTTCAGGTCGAACATGATGATACCCTCGCCCCAGAACTCGATGCGTTTTTGGAGGATCAGCTCCTCGATGAAACTCTTGAGTGTCGGCGTGCGTTCGCTACAATCGTACGAGCCGTCGGTGAAACGGTACTTCATGAATTCGTTAAGCAGTTCACGGGCGGCGACGATATTGCTTTGCGCCGTAGCTTCCGCTTCGATAAGGTACATCTCCTCGACGCGCATGCAGGGAATATCCGTAGCTCCGCCGACTTTGAAGTCGGTATAGTTGCCCTGGGCGGGACGGAACTTGATATTGACATAGTCTTTCAGCGTTGCGAAGTATGCACTGCCGTTGGGGCGGCAACTCTTGTACGCGTAGAAATTGCGGTCGGGATCGAGCCACGAATGCTTGCGGAAATCCTTGTCGTCGATCTTGTTGTAGAGGGCCTTGTCAATGGCACGGCCTACCTGGTGTCCGTATCCCCACGACTCCTCGTTACCGATGTGGGCCTGGAAGTTCAGCAGGTTGGAAACGTTGTCGCTGGTGAGCGGCAGGCCCCAGATCCACGATTTGTTTGCCGTCGCACTATTGAAACCGGTCGTCGGATCCTCCCACTGTGCCTGGGTCAGGGGTGTGCAACCGCTCGTGGTGATGGCTTTGCGGGCATACTCTGCGGCCTTCTTGTAAGCATCGGGATTGTTGTCGGCAGTACCGCGTTCCAGATAAGCACGTGCCTGGAGCCCATAGACCATAGCCAAACTGGGCGTGTAGGGATCTGTCGCCGAGTAATCGGAAAGGTATGTCGCCGCCTTTTCGAGGTCGGGGAAGATCACTTTCTCGTAGACGTCAGCTGCCGACGCACGGGGATTGGCCTTAGCTTCGGCCTCGGTCGTGGTCTCAGTTACGATCGGTACGGCAAGGCCGAGCACTCCGTCTGCGGACGTGTATTTATTCTCCTTGAACTCATAGAGACGTACCAGGTCGAGGTAGAACGAAGCCCGGTAAGCATAAGCGAAGCCGAGGATATGCTTGGTTGCGGTCGTGAGAGCTTCCGGGTCGATGGTGCTGATGATGTCGTTGGTCGACTTGATCCAAGTGAAATAGTTGTTCCAGGTCAGGAGATTGGCCGCGTAGTTCTCTGCGAGAGCATCGTTGGCGCCCCACTGGCTGAACCAGTCGTAGCCCGTATCGCCCGTTATGGCCATGTCGCCTGCTGCTGAATCGGTAGCGAGGTGGATGGCCGGGAGGGAGAAATTCCAGTGCATATTGCCGTAGTCGGTAAGCGACTTAACCTGGATAAGCGCCGTGGGGATACCTTTCACCATCGCTTCGAGGGCCGAGGCGGAACCTGCGAGCTGGTCGGATGTGGCCCTGTCGGTCGGGAACGTCTCCTTGATGCACCCGCTAAGCAGTGCAGCCGAAGCAAGGGCTGCTATAGATATTTTCAGTATATTTTTCATATCCGAATAATTAGCTGGTTATGGATTAGAATTGGATATTGATACCGCCCGAGATGGTGCGTATCGGAGAATAGGTTGCGTAATTCGAGGTTCCCAGAACGCCCTGGTTGTCCGTATTGTCTGCGTAGCGCGGATCCAGTCCCTTACGCTTGGACCAATAGAATACGTTTTCGCAGGCGAGGTAGATACGCATCTTGCCGACTCCGAATTTCTGGGTGAACTTCGACGGCAGTGTATAGCCGAAGTTGATGTTCTGCAGGGTCAGGTAGCTTGCGTCGATCAGGAAACGGTCGGAGGTATCCGTCGTGTTCGAATCGCCGTACTGCATACGCGGAATGTTCGAGTTCGGATTCTCCGGTGTCCATGCGTTGAGTATGTCCTTGTGCCAGTTCACGCCGATGCTGCCGGTCGAGGTCGGCGTGCTCATCGCTGCGGCATACCCCGAGTCGTAGATCTTGCCGCCGATCTGATAGTTGAAGTTGATGCCGAAATCGAACCCGAAGAACGAAACGCTCGTGCCGAAGCCGCCGTAAAGGTCGGGGATCGCATTGCCGCAGAGGTAATCGCTACCTTCCGAATAGGCTGTGGTGGTCGTTCGTTCACCCGTCGGCTTCCCGTCCTTGTCCGTTACATCCTTATACCACATGGAACGTCCGTCCTCCGAGACGCCGGCGTATTTCTTCATATAGAAGGTATACAGCGGCAGCCCTTGGCCGTAGAAGAAGCTACTGCCGGCGTAGCCGTAATAACCTTCCACCTCTTTGGTGCGGCGTTCGGGAGGCAATGAAATGATCTTGTTCTTGAGGTGCGTCAGGTTGACGTTGATGTCCCACTGCACGTTTTTGCTGCGGATCGGGGTGAAGTTCAGGTCGACCTCGATACCTTTGTTGGACATGTCGCCGACGTTGGCATAGTAGGAAGAGTAACCCAGCGACGGTGCCGTGGGGAATGCCATCAGCATGTCGGTCGTCTTGCGGTTGAAGTACTCGATGCTACCCGATATGCGGTTCTGGAGCACGCCGAATTCGATACCGGCGTTGAAGTTGGTATTGGTCTCCCAGGTGATGTTGGGATTACCTTTCTCCAGGAATGCCACGGACATCTCTCCATTCGACGAAGCGAGCCGGTAGGTATCCACATAACGGTAGTCACCGATCTTGTCGTTACCCTGCGAACCGATCGATGCCTTGACCTTCAGCATGTCGAGCCAGCCGTGCGTCCCGGACATGAAATTCTCCTTGGTTACGATCCATGCGGCACCTACCGACCAGAAGTTGCCCCAGCGGTGCGAGGGATGGAAGCGCGACGAGGCATCGCGGCGGTACGAAGCCGAGAAGAAATATTTACCGTCGTAATCGTATTGCGCGCGGCCGAAATAGCCTTCATTATTATAGGTGATGACATACGAAGTTGCGCTCTGCTTGTCGATTACCGCACCGGCCAGTTCGTCGTTGTCGGGCGAGAACATGTTGGCCGTGCTGCCGTAAAGCAGGTACTGCCTGCGCTGGTAGTATTCATGGCCGAGCATTACATTGACATTGTGCTTGCCGATGACTTTGGTGTAGTTGAGGATCTGCTGAAGGTTGTGCGAGAAATCACGCGTATGGTATTTGCCTATGATACCGTTCTCATCGGCGAACTGTCCGAAATAGGGGTTCTGTACGGTCGTCCGGCGGGTCTCGTCGAGCGAAACACCTACATTGAAAGTGAATTTGAAATCCTTCAGGAACAATATGTCGAAGAATCCCGTGCCGTTGAAGGCATTGCCTTCCGAACGGTCGGTGTTCAGGCGGGAATCCGCCAGACCGTTCGCATTCGGCAGCAGGGGACGGGTCAAACCGGCGTTCATTCCGTCTCCGTAGTCGTACATCGTGATGCCGGCGTCGTTCTTCATGATATTTCCCTGCCCGTCACGGACGTAGAGGGGATAGATGGGGGCTACGGACGAGGTGAAGGCGAAGAGGTTGGCCGAAGAGTTTCCCTGCCCGTCCGCGCTCAGCGAATTGTAGGTGAAGTTGGCGTAACCGGCGTTGGCACCGACCTTCAGCCATTTTTTGGCCTGGTAATCGGCTTTCAGACGGGCGGTGTAGCGTTCCATATTCGAGTTTTCGGTGATACCTTCGTTATTCAGGTAGCCGAACGAGGCGTAGAACGTACTGCGATCCGTGGCGCCCGATACGCTCACGTTGTACTCCTGACGCATCGAAGAGCGGAAAGCAATATCTTCCCAGTCGTCGGGGGTAAGCAGGTAGTCCTGTCCGTTATAAACGACCCGGTTGCCCAGCGTAGCATTGGGATTGAGTTTCCCGTTTGTGCCGATAACCGACTGGCCGTCGGGCACGCTGTAAACCATGTAGCCCAGACCGCCGTCGTTCTTCGAGGCGGCCAGGTTCTTGTTGGCCATGGCGTGTGCCGTGCTCTCGCTCATGCCCTGTGACCGGTAGTAGCTGTTCAGGGCCGTGTAGTATGTTTCATAATACTGGGCCGGGTTTTTGATGTAGTCGTATGACTGCATCGCGCGCGAGTTCACACCCCACTTGGCATCTACCGTGACGGTGGCTTCCTGTCCACGGGCCTTTTTGGTCGTGACCATGATGACACCGTTGGCACCACGCGCACCGTAAAGGGCGTTGGATGCTGCGTCCTTCAGAACGGTCATCGACTCGATGTCGTTGGGATTCAGATTGTTCAGGTCTCCTTCGTAGGGAGTTCCATCCACGATCCACAGGGGGTCTTTCTCGGCGTTGATCGAACTGAATCCACGGATGCGGACGATCGGGTTGGCACCCGGTTTACCCGATTCGTTGGATATCTGGACACCGGCAACCTTACCGGCCAGCGACTGGGCGACGTTCGACTGCTGCGACTTTGCGATGTCATCCGCCTTGATGACGGTCGCGGAACCGGTAAACGCCTCCTTTTTGGAGGTACCGAACGCCACCACGATCACGTCGTCGATCGCCTGCGTATCTTCGTGCATAGTCACGTCGATGCGCGATTTGCCAGCGATGGGGAGCTGTTGCCCCACATATCCGATGAACGTCACCGAAAGGGTGCCGTCAGCCGGAGCCGAAAGTGAGTACTGGCCTGCCGCGTTGGTCGTAGTACCGATCGAAGTACCGTCTACCATGACAGTAGCGCCCGCAACGGGATTCCCGTTTGCGTCAGAAACTGTACCGGAGACCTGTTTGTTTTGGGCGAATGCATATGCGCCGAGCACCAAAACAGCAATTAACGATAGTACAATTTTTCTTACCATAAGCGTTAATTTTAATTGGTTTTTTAAAATAAAAAGCCAGTAGCCTGTGAGCAGGATTTTACGATTCTGGTAAGATGCTGAATATCATATATATAGATGATCAAACGCAAGGTTGCGATCCGGTTTTGAAAAGGCGCGGTAACTTGAAAGTTACCTGAGGGTGCGGTGTATAAAATTAATTTACAGCATATTAACGACTGCTTGCCATATATCTTGAGTTACCAATACATAACCGGGAAACGACTGGTAATGCCCTGCGATTCCCCGAAAATCAACGGGATGGAATAATATGACTCAATATAATCCAAAAAATCCGTATGGATTACAGTTGCCGGAACCCGTATCAGGATTTATCCGGGTAATTCCGCCGGGCATCGCGGCAATACTCCGGATGCCGTAACGCTATCCCGGGCATCATAAGCCCCCCTGCCGGAATCCCGGCAGCGACAGGGAGGGGCTATCAATACGCACACTGCTCACCGGACGGTACGGGCATAAAAAAACCCGGAAGCGTCACGACTTCCGGGCCCAGAAAATAAGTATTAACCACTAAAGCGGATTCTGGTCGGCCGCATTGATGTATGGATTGCTGTTCAGCTCGATCGACAGCGGAATCTGGTAGGTGAATTCCTTGCCGGCAGCCTTGACCAGCTTGTGCGTGTGGTTGGAGGATGCCGTACGGTCTACACCGACGTTGAAGCGCTTGTTGGTAAAGAATTCGTGCCCCTCACCCCAGAGTTCGATACGGCTCTGCAGGAAGATCTCCTTCAGCAGTGCTTCGCCCGTATTCGAGGACTTTGCATAACCCGAATCGCGCTTCGACACCAGGTCGTAAAGCGTCTGCTGGGCTGCGGAACTGTTGCCGCCGCGGGCTTCGGCCTCGGCCTTCAGCAGGTATGCCTCCGACAGGCGCATGTAGATTTCGTCAGCCTCGTAGGTCGGGGTGTTGAACTTGACGTTCGAATAGGCCGGATAGGTGAACTCCCCGACCGTGGTCTCGGTCGCATTGAAATTCTTCTTGCGGTAGTCGGTAGCTGCGATCTGGTTGTAGAGCTGGTCGTCGATAGCCATGTAGATACCCTTGTTGTTGGCATTGTCCACGGCCGTGATCGACATGAACGATGCGAAGGAACGGTTGCCGAGCGACGTGGAAGCAGCCCACGTGTAGCCCCAGATGGTCTCGGGAAGCGAGGTGCTCTGGAAACCCGAAGTCGTATACTGCTCCTCGTTCATGAGCGAGTAGCCTGCCGAAATCACCGCCCCGGCAGCATTGGCTGCCGTGGTGTAATCGCCCGTCGTCAGTGCCACGCGAGCCAGCACCATGTTCGCAACCGTCTGGTCGATGTCCGCCGTCGAACTCTTGGGATCGTAGCCTTCCTGCTCGAACAGCGCGATGGCGTTCTGCAAATCGGTCGTGATCGTGCTGTAAACCTCGGTCGACGGGGTGCGTCCCTTGGCACCCTCGACGGTCAGATAGAGGGGGACACCCGCCTTATCCTTGCCGCCGTGCATGTAGTCGTCCTGGTAAACGCACATCAGGTAATAGTAAGCCAGCGCGCGGTAGGTCAGCGCCTGAGCCTTATATACCAGCGCCTTGCCCGTAGCATCGTCGGGGATCAGGTCGAGGATCTGGTTCGACTGATAGACGATCTTGTTGTAACAGTACCAGCGGTCTGCCGTATAGGCATTGGTCTGGGCACGGATGCTTTCGAACATATATTCGTCGGCAAACCAGTTGGTCAGTTTCGTGAGCACCATATCGTTGCCCTGCAAATCCATACCCAGATTCCAAACCATGAATCCGCGGTCGTTGGTTCCTGCCAGACGGTTGCCGGTATGCATGTAGTTGACGGCTCCCTGCATCATGGGTGCGAGCACGAGGTCGGCATTCTCCTTGATCAGTTCGCTCAGCTGCTCATCCGACACCTGGCTGCCCGAAGGCTCGGTGTCGAGCTCGCTCGCACAGGATGCGAACAGGAGCACCGTAGCTATTGCGATGTAATATACTATGTTTTTCATACGCTAATATCTCGTTTATTATAAGTTCATCGTAATACCGAAAGTAAAGGTCTTCGCCTGCGGGAACCCGAATGCGTTCTGTCCCGTGTAAGCGGTACGCGGGTCGAAGCCCGTATGCGCGGAGGTGAAGTAGAGGTTGTCGGCGGCGAAGAAGACACGCAGCGACTCGATGCAGATCTTCGACGTCCAGCGCTTGGGCAGCGTATAGCCGACGTTGATCGTCTTGAGGCTGAAGTAGGAAGCATCGCGGTAGAGGTAGTCGCAGTTCGAACGTACGAAATTCCAGGTGCCGTTGAACATCAGCTTGGGGAATTTGGCATTGGTATGCTCCGGCGTCCAGGTGTTGCCCACGAGGTCTTGCGAGGCTGCAAAACCGGCACGTCCCGGATCATATACGTTGGCCGAGTTGCCGTCCCACTGGCGGCCGCCGATCTGGTAAGCCGCAGCCAGCATGAAATCGAAGTTCTTCCAGCGGAACGAGGTGCGAAAACCACCCGTCACGTCGGGCAGCGCATCGCCGATCTCATACTGCGTGGCTTCGTTGATATTGAAGGTCTTTTCACGGCCCGTAACCTTGCCTTCGCCGTCCACGACATCTTTCCAGAACGTCTCCTGGCCGGTTTCGGGATCTACGCCGGCAAACTTGAAGAGGTAGAGGTTGTAGTAGGACTTGCCTTTGCCGCGCAGGAAATTACCGCTGATGTAGTCGCCGCCCAACGCCGGGTTGCCCAGCTCCGAAGGATAGTCGATCAGGCGGTTGCGTGCGAACGAGGCGTTGACCGCGAAGTTCCAGTAGAGATCCTTATGCTTGAGGATGTCCACGCCCAGGTCGATTTCGAAACCGCGGTTAGCCAGGATACCGACGTTTTCCAGGCGGCTCGCAAGGCCCGTCGACGACGGGGTCGGACGGTTCCAGATCAGGTCGTGCGTACGGCGGTTATAGTAGTCGACCGTACCGTAAAAACGGTTCCACAGGCGGAAATCGATACCCAGGTCGATCTGGTAGTTGCGCTCCCACGAAAGATTGCGGTTACCCGTGCTGGCTTGCGTAATGCCGATCTGGCCGTTGGTTTCCCCGATCGTCCAGAGGTTGGTGTAGGGATACGAAGCCGAAAGCTGGTTGCCGGCCACACCGTAGTTGACGCGCAGTTTCAGTTCGTCGACCCACGTAGCGTTGTCCATGAAGCTCTCGCCCTTGATACGCCATGCGGCGCCCACAGACCAGAAGTGGCCCCACTTGTCGTACTTGAAGCGCGACGATCCGTCGTAGCGGTACGAACCCGAGAAGAAATACTTGCCGGCGTAGTTATAGTTCACACGTGCGAAATAGCCTTCGATGGCGGTCACCACGGTGCTCGAGGTCGAACCGTTTTGGTACTGAGAAACGGCGTTGCCCAGTTCGGGGATGCCCGGGTAGAAAATATTTTTCTTGTAGGCGTCCACGACGCGCGTGTCGGTCTTACCGAACTCGTGGCCGATCAGCACGTCGAAGTTGTGGTTCTCCTTGATGGTCTTGTTCCAGTTGAGCATCTGCTGGGTGTTGTACGAGAAATAGTTGTTGTTGTACTTCTCGACAAGACCGTTGTTGGTCGACGTGGCAGCCGTACCGTATTCATTGTTATAATAGAAGGTATCCATCCGGTACACGTTGTCCAGCGTGAAGTTGGCCGTGAACTTGAAATCCTTCAGGAATACGACCTCGCCGTAGAAATTGGCGTAGAGGTTGTCGCGAACCGAGTTGTTGATATCGCGGCTCATCGACTGCATGGGGTGCGCGAAGTTGTTGAACGAGTTGAACTGATCCTGCGTTGCACCGTAGGGCGAAAGGGTCGTGCCGTTGCCCTGCTCGTACATCTTCGTGCCGTCGGCATTGTAACGGATGTTACCGTCCAGGTCGCGGGCGTAGTACGGCACGGTGGGGTTCTGCCACATCGTCCACAGGAACACGTTGCCCGTGTTGGCGCCCGAATAGCCGGGGCTGTCGATGTCGCGGCGGGCATACGAAAGGTTCGTCCCGACCTTCAGCCATTTGGTGGCCTGTGCATTGAAGGCGGCGCGACCCGAGTAACGCTTGAATCCCGACATGATTACATACGAGGGGTCTTCGAGGAAGCTGCCCGAAACGTAGTAGTCCATCTTGTCGTTGCCGCCGCTGATGCTCAGCGTGTATTCCTGACGGAACTGCTTGGTGAACAGGTAGTCGTCGTAGTTGTCGGCATAAAGCAGTTTCGCGTCGGAATTGAGCTTGCCCGTGGCGGGGTCGATCAGCGTCGTACCGTCGGGGATCTTATAGGCCATGTAGTTTCCGAGCACGGGCATGAGGTTGGAGTTCGCCGCATTGGCAAGCGCAGCATGGCTCGCCCCCGGATTATTCGCCTCAAAGTAGTTATAAAGCCCGCCGTATACATATTCGTAATAGTCGCCGGGGTTCTGCATGGTCTCATGCTCCTTGATACCCTGCTGGTTCCAGCCCCACTTGGCTTCGAACATGATGTTGGCCTTCTGGTTGCGCGTCCCCTTCTTCGTGGTGACGAAAACCACGCCGTTTGCGGCACGCGAACCGTAGAGCGCATTGGCGGCGGCATCCTTCGACACGACGATCGACTCGATATCGAGCGGATTGATCGTCGAAAGCGCCGACGAATAAGGCACACCGTCGACGACGATCAGTGCGGTCTGGGTTCCGTTGATCGAACCGATACCGCGGATGATGATCGAAGCGTCGTCACCGGGCTGTCCCGTAGAGCTGTATGACTGTACACCGGTGACAGCGCCTTCCAGCATTCGTGAAGCGGAAGCAACAGTCGTTTTGGATATTTCACCGGCCGAAACCGATGCGATCGAGCCGGTAAAATCCTTCTTCTTGACTGCACCGAAAGCCGTGATGACTACATTGTCGATCGCCTGTGCGTTCTCCTTGAGCGTCACCGAAACATGGGTGTGCCCGGCGATCGCGACGGTCTCGGTGTCATACCCGATGAACGAAACGACCAGTTTCCCGTTTGCAGGGGCTGCAAGCGAGAAGGTGCCGTTCGTACCTGTCGTGGTACCGATATGCTGGCCCTCGACCATGACTGTGGCTCCAGCCACCGGAGCACCGGCGGCATCGGTAACTGTACCGGAAACCTGCCTGTTCTGGGCGGCTACGTATAGTCCGCATACCAAAACGGCAATTAACGATAGTACAATTTTTCTTACCATAAGCGTTAATTTTAAATTAATTTTAAAATAAAAAGTTATCATTGTGCGTTAACTTACACAACATCATGATATTCAGCGCACAAGGTCTTTTCTGGCGCAAAATCGGCTAATTCAGACGTAATAGACTGATTAAAAGGCTTTTAAATCTCTGTAAATGCCTTACCGGATTGTTGTAGTGTTACTATAAAGTAACCGTCTCACACGGGCTAACATCTATACAATAAGATATTTAGGCTGAATAATACATTATTCGGGGGTTACTTAATCATTACCTTTAATGCGGTTTGCATATTGTTATTAGGTTAAACACAAAAGGTTATTTGAGCAATGAGAAACACGTTTAATGTATTGTTTTACATCAAGAAAAACGCGCCTCTCCGGAATGGAAACGTCCCGATCATGGGACGCATCACGATCAACGGAGAGCGGACGCAGTTTTCCACACGCCTCTCGGTCGCACCCGAACACTGGGACGTCGGTATGGGGCGTGTCGCCGGGCGGAGCAATGCCGCCGGCAGAATCAACGAACAACTTTCGAATATCCACTACCACATCGAAAGGTGTTACAACAAGTTATTCTACGAGCAGTCGTTCGTTACTCCGGTGATGGTCAAAGAGATGTATTTCGGCGGCAATCACAAGCAGGAGACCGTGGTCGCCTTCTTCAAGCAGCACAACGACGAATTCAAACGCATGGTCGGCGTCAGCCGCAGCATGACCACATATTATAAATATAGGTGCGTCTGCAAGCATCTGGCAAACTACATCTGGGACAAGTACGACCGGAAAGACCTGATGTTCAAGGAGCTCAACCGGGAATTCCTCACGGGCTTCCACGCCTATATCGCAAAGGAAGCCGGGTATAAAAAAAACACGACCTGGATTTACATGATCGCCCTCAAACACATCCTGATGCTGGCCCGCAGCAAAGGCTATATGAACAAGGATCTGTTTGCAAATTACAAATTACAAAGCGAATTCGTAACACGCAACTACCTGACCATGGATGAAATAAACCGAATGATGCAGTATGAGAACGAGGATGTCACCTTACAACTTGTCAGGGACACGTTTTTGTTCAGTTGTTTCACGGGATTGTCCTATGTCGACATCCGAGGCCTGGTGCCGCAGAATATTCAGAAAATAAACAAACAGCTGTGGGTCAACACGACCCGCCGCAAAACGGGGTCTGAGGTCAATGTACGGCTGTTTACCGTGCCCTACAATATCCTGTTGAAATACATGCCCGCATCGGGCTCCGGACGGATATTCGACCTTCCGAGCAACGGGTGGTGCAATAAATGCCTCGACAAGATTGTCGCCGAAGCGGGGATTCCGAAAAAGATCACGTTCCATGCGGCCCGGCACACGTTCGCCACGACAATTACCCTTTCGCAGGGTGTCGCCATCGAAACAATCAGTAAATTACTGGGACATAAAAACATACGCACAACGCAGATCTATGCGAATATCACCCATTCGCATATCAGCGGAGAGATGGAACGCCTGTCCAAACGTATCAACTCGCTGTGCCCCGACTGGACGCCGTCGGGCATGCCGAACGAGTCGGAAAGGCTCTACTAAGTCACTTTTTTCACCCCTTGCATCCCCTTCCGGCTGGGGAAAATCCCGAAATCAACAAAAAACGCCCCGAAATGGCGATTGCAAATTGTAATCGCCACAGGCCTTATGCGCGAAAAATCGTAAGCCGTCAACCACAATTTGAAAGATAGCTGTAACCGTGTTAAATTTTTTTAATAATTTATTTGTAAATGAGTTAGCAATCCGTTATCTTTGCTTGTGAACTTTTTATTTTAAATTCTGAACGGTTTCGTCTAACCGTTTGATGAATAAACATTTAACGGAGTATCTGAAAAGTAATGGTAACGACTAGGAAACCGTGCGATTTTCAGCGTTTTGCGGTGTTTTACTATCAAATAACTCTTTCAGGTGCAAAGATACGACAAATCTTTGATATAGTATCCAATACAAACAGTATTCGCCATTTTTTGCCTTTCGATATATACCTATTTGCTTATGCCGTTATTTTTTGCAGATTTGGATAAAAAAGGAAAGGCAAAATTCAGGAAGCATTGAAATTCTTTACTTTAGTTAGTGCAAAAATCGAATAATTTATTGTAACTTTGCAGCGGATTCGGTGTGCATATAATACCATCCCAATTAAGATAAGTCGCAACATATATAGTGGTTTTCAATATGATTATGAACAATTGTACAATATTAACAGGTAAAAACACCGTTAATATTGCATATCATAAACCTTGGTAATTTTTCCACATTCAAATCTAATTAATTCGATTTGAATGTCATTGTCTTTGTAATCCGGCATGCTATTTCAGGCTTGTCGAGAGATTTTTGTGCTATAAAATCAAGAAACATTCAAAAGATAAAAAGGAAAAATTCAAATGGAAAAAATCAGAAATTGGAAACAAGATTTCTATACAATATGGGCGGGGCAAGCTGTGTCCCTGATAACAAGTGGGGTTCTTCAAATGGCCATCATCTGGCATCTGACAAATACAACAGGGTCTGCGATGGTGTTGTCAATGGCGACCTTGGTTGGGTTTCTACCTCAAGCGGTTTTAGGTTCTGCAATCGGAGTACTTGTTGACCGCTGGAACCGGAAAATGGTCATGATTGGTGCAGATGTCATCATAGCTTGTGCTGGACTGGTACTTACCGTAATTTCCCTGTCAGCGGAACTACCTGTATGGATAGTAATGCTCATCCTCTTCATTAGAAGCGTTGGCACTGCATTCCATTCCCCTGCGTTAAGTGCGGTAACACCTCTTTTAGTGCCTGAAGAACAGTTAGTCAAATGTGCCGGCTACACCCAGTCCATCCAATCGGCAAGTTTCATCCTAAGTCCGGCAATTGCCGCTTTTCTCTATGCAAAATGGGGTTGAATTCTGCGGTTGCCCTTGACGTATTCGGAGCAATAATTGCCTGTATCACTGTTGCAATGGTTCACATCCCAAAACAACCGATTGAAGCGCTGCAGCAAGAAAACTTTTTCACCGAACTGCGCATTGGCTATAACGCAATACGACAAAATAAAAAGCTCTTTTCACATTGCTTTGGATAGGAGCAATCAATATGTTCATTTATATGCCAATCAATGCGCTATTTCCGCTGATGAGTATGAATTATTTCGAGGGAAGTACCTTGCATGCCTTGCGTAATTGTCGTGGTAGGCGACCAAGGTCTGGCGGTTGAACAGGTCATCGGCACACAAACGGACGGAATTTGTTTTCTTGCGGTACTTGCGCTTACCGTCCGTCTGTTCTTTCTTGGCTTTGCGCCTTTCACCCGTCACGATGGGAACAACGGCTGCGTGGATGTGCGGAGTCTTCTCGTCCATGTGCAGATGTGCGGCAACCACATTGTCTTTGCCGAATGTGGCTTGCAGCCATTGGATGCTGTCGTTGCACCATTCATCGAGTTCTCCTTTTTCCTGTATGTTCATCAGCCGATGGCGAAATAGGGTTTGTCGGCATTCTCAAACCGCAGTTCCTTACACTCCCTTTTGGCGAGTTCAATGTCTATCCCCCTTTCTTGCAGATAGGCAATGAGCGCAGGTGATGACAGCTCGCCAACTCTTAATACCCGATAAGTGCGGTTGTCGGATTGCTGCTTGCCAAAAAGAAAACGATGCAGGGCGGATGTATGGAAGTCCAAAATCGTACCATTTGTTGAGTTCTGTGTTTACCTTGAAAGATGCGTCCGTTTCCTCTCTCAGCGGTGATTTGTACCAAAAGCTGCTGCCCTGTTGCTTGACGGGCGTGTAACCCAAACTTTGCAGATAGTCTGCGATTCTGATTTGTTTAACTTCTTGTATGTTCATGATATTCTATAGATTTGATGATGATTGTAAAAACGTTGATTTGTTGAATGGCTTATATAACACATTTATTTACAGAAAGATATTTGCTCAACATCTTCTCAACAAACCACTCGCCAAAAGAGAAATCCACAAACGGGTGTCGGTGGTCTCTCAACTTCTCTTTTGGCTTGTTGAGATTTTGTTGAGAATGTATATCGTTTATTGTCAGTGTATTTATACCCATATTCAACAATTCAACAGAAAAATAATGGTGTTACAAGGATTCAAGTTGCTCCCTTGTGACGGTATAGAAGCGTCCCACCCTCCTTATCGGCTCATACCGACACTCCCGATTGCAGTTGAACAGGTAGGTGGTATAAGTCAGTCCGTTTGGCGCAGGGGTCAGTTTCCAACATTCCTGCAACACTTTTCGGACTTGGTGTTTCTCCACCTTTACCTGTGAGTGTACCAGCAAAAGAAGAATGTCGTTGTAGCAGAACGAGAATGTGTCCGTGCCGACACTATCCATGATGTCAAGGACAAGCTCGTGCATCTCTATCTCCAGTCGGTTACGGTTGCTGCGGATTATCTTCTGCAAGGCTTCGGTATGCAACAGCGATGGAGCAAACCACATACGGCTTTCCTTTTCGGTGGATAGTTTTCTGTGTTGCAGGAAATGAAGAAAGGCGGGTATCTCCGCTTTCAGCTTTTGCAGGAAGTCGGTATCATCGGACTGCAAGCGGTCTATCTTGCGCACCCAATAGCGTGTTTCCCCTGCGTCTATGATTACGGGCAGATACTCGTTGTTGGAACACAGCACGAATTTGGCGAAAAACGCTATCTCGTCACGGTCTTTGCCTTTGGCTTCCACCTTGTAGGAAAGTGTGGTGCTTAGGTTCTTCAACCGCTCGCTGTCCTCCCTGCGGTTGAGCAGCACCTCATCCACCACGATAAGCAGCTTGCCAGCCCAGTCGGAATTGAACTGGCTGCGGAAATCCTCGTTGGTGTTGAAAGTCACGTTGTTCTGGAAAAGGGCTTTCAGAAAGTTCAGGAAGGTGCTTTTGCCCGTGTTGCGTTCTTCCGACACCAACAGCAGGATGGGCAACTTCTGTATGGGCTGCAGGTAGAGCAGTTGTAGGTAGTCCATGCCCAACTCGTATTGCTCCCCGAAGATGTGACCTACCAAAGATTGGATATGCGAGAAATCGCCCTCTTTAGGTTGGTGGTCTATCGGTTCATAGAGGTTAAGGAACTTGCCGACCACGGGATGGTAGCCGATGTGTTCGGGTACGGTGCAGAAGCCGTCATACTTGGGAACGCTGCCGATGTAGTCCTTGCCGTAGTCTTGGCGCAGGGTTTCGTTGTTCCATGCTATGCGTTTCCTTACATACCCTCCGTTCAGTTTGGGCTGCTCCACAATCTTGTAAAGCGTAGTCCCCACTCGGATGAATTCCTCCTTTGCCATGCCACCATCCGATGGCGGTCTGTGGCTGTCTTGTTGTTTGTTAGCTGACATAATCAAATGGTTTTAAGTTTGAAAAATACCAGCTACAAAAGTATAAGCATTTATCGGATAAGTTGTTACGCAAAACGCGGCAGAACGGTGACAAATAGCCCCCGAAGAAAAAAAAAACTTTCAATGGTTTGGAACGGAAGTCGGGCAGGACAGACGAAAAAACTCCCAAAAAACGAATGTGGGGATTACGCTTTTCGGGAGAAAAAATTGGAGTTCCTGTTGATATGTCGGTCAGATTATATGCTGACACGCTGGCTTGATTACTCTATTCGTGACTGAATGAATGGATTCCGTCAGTCGTGCAACCAATTCAGCTACGAGAAGTATTCGGCTTTGGCTATGCCGTTGGTGTTCAGCGAAAAGAAGATGCTTGTTTTCTCTTTTCGCAAGTACAGTCTTTCAAGAACGGCATTGCGCACCTGCTTCGCACTGTATGTGCCGATACGGAACGCAAGGGCGATTATCGTTTCAAGGCTGTAAACCTCCATGCTGCACTTGTCGGACAGTCGGATGGTATGCCTTATCTCACACTCATTCAGAATGCCGTTCTTGCAGAGTGTCTTTATCCCTGCCCTGATAGTCGGGGCGGTTACATTGAACAACTCGCAAAGCTCCCACTCACTCATGGCGGTTGCCTGTATATCTTTCGGCATAACTACATTGCCGAACTCGTTCATTGTTATGATGTTTCTTTCCTCTTTCATTATCGTTTGATTTAAGGGTTACTGAATGGCATTGCAAATGTTCTTTTCCATATCCTCCAGTTTGTGCGACAATGTTTCCATATCCTGACTAATCTTTTGGGCTGTGATTTTTGCGTAAATTTGGGTCGTTTTTATGTTGGTATGTCCCAAAAGTCGGCTGACGGTTTCAATGGGTACTCCGTTGGATAACAGCACAGTGGTCGCTGCCGAATGTCTTGCTACATGATAGGTCAAGTGGACTTTTATACCGCACAACTTGGCAATGGCTTTCAGCTTCTTGTTGCAAGTCGTGTTACTCGGCATGGGGAATACTTTATTATCTCTTGTCATACCCCTGTACTTCTCTATTATCTTTCGGGGAACATCCAACAATCGGATATTGGATTCCGTGTTAGTTTTCTTTCTTCGGGTGATAATCCACAGATTTCCGTCAAAGAATGTTTGCAGGTTGTCTTCCGTAAGGTTCTTGACATCGGAATATGCCAAACCTGTAAAGGTGGAGAACAGAAATAAATCCCTGACAAGCTCGTGTCTTGTCGGGCATATCGGTGTTCATCATTGTGTGTATCTCCTCTCTCGTAATATACCCTCTGTCCACGCTTTCGGGAGAGTTAATATATCCGGCAAAGGGATTAAAGGGCAAACGTCCGTCGTTCCTCGCTATGGAAACGATGTGTTTCAACACGATCATGTAGCCCCAAATGGTATTGGTGCGGCATTTTTTCTCAGTACGCAGGAAATACTCGAAGTCGTTGATGAACGAGAGGTTCAACTCTTTTAACGGAATATCTTCACGCTTGTAGGTATGGGGTAGGAACTCACGGATGTGCTTGCAGACGGTAACATAACGTCGGAATGTTCCTTTTGCCCTGCTGTGTCCCACTTTCTTGGCAAATTCGCTGTTGTGTTGTTCAAACAGTTTTAGCAAGGTTTCCTGTTTGATACCGATGCCGAGATAGGCATCTTTCAACTTGGCAGCAGTGACATAACCGTCCGTCTGCATCAACTCTTGATAACGGCGGTTTATCTCCACTCTGATTTTGTCAACGGCACGGTTGATTCTTTGCGCTTCGGCACTCTTACCCGAAGCACGGTTGTTCTTCACGTCCCACAGGCGCAAGGGAACATCCATCTTGCAACTGAACTGCTTAATCTCTCCGTCCACCGTAATGCGACACATCAAAGGCAGGTTGCCGTTGGGTTTCTCACTGCCTTTCTTCACGTAGAACAATACCTTAAATGTACTTCTCATAACTCACTTTTTTTTGGTTACAAAATTAATTCATAGTGAGTTACCGACAGATACGACACATAACGCCAAACGATGCAAAATTTAGGTTTCGCAAGAAATTTGCATCATCGCACGGGTAATGATAAAGTAACTGAACTTTTGCTGCGTTTGTCCATATTCTGTCTCTTCTTGGCTTTTGAACAAGAGAAAAATATAGCGTAACGTACGCTTTTTCAGTCTGTTCGCTACGCTTTACTCAAATTTGCTATTCCGTTAGGTGTTTATTTTAAAAAACCAATTAAAATTAACGCTTATGGTAAGAAAAATTGTACTATCGTTAATTGCTGTTTTGGGGATTTGCGCCGTTGCAATGGCCCAGAACCAGCAGGTTTCCGGTACAGTTACCGACGCTGCCGGTGCTCCGGTAGCAGGTGCCACAGTCATGGTGGACGGAACGACGGTCGGAACGACGACGAGTGCTGACGGCGCTTACTCGATTTCTGTTCCCAGGGAGGGTGTTCTGCTGGTGACCTTCATCGGCTATGAGCCCCAGCGTATTGCTGTCGCCGGAAAAACCCGTGTGAACGTCGTGATGAAGGAGGATACGCAGGCGATTGACGACGTGATCGTGGTAGCATACGGTACGGCCAAAAAAGAGGCCTTTACGGGTTCTGCTTCCGTGATGAAGGCCGAGGATATCGGCAAGCGCCAGGTATCCAACATTTCGAACGCCCTGGCGGGTGCCGTGGCCGGTGTGCAGGCTGTTTCGTCGAACGGACAGCCGGGTGAGAGTGCCAAGATCCGTATCCGTGGTATCGGCTCCATGTCGGCGAGCAGTGCTCCGCTCTATATCGTGGACGGGGCCCCTTACGACGGGTCGCTCTCGTTCCTGAACAGTGCCGATATCGAGTCGATCACGGTGCTGAAGGATGCCGCCGCGTCGGCCATCTACGGTGCCCGCGGTGCCAACGGCGTCGTGCTGGTCACCACCAAGCGCGGCAAGTCGCAGGATGCGACCGTGACCTTCGACGCCAAGTGGGGTACCAACTCCCGCGGTGTGCCCAATTACGACGTGATTTCCGATCCGGGCCTGTATTACGAACTGGGCTACAAAGCTTTGTACAACAGTAAGTTCTATGCCGGGAGCTCGGCGGCGGATTCGCGCGCGTTTGCCAACTCCGCCCTGTTCGACTCGACGAACGGCGGTACGGGTTACAACGTCTACACGCTTCCCGAAGGCCAGACGCTGATCGGTGCCAACGGCAAACTCAATCCCAACGCCAAACTGGGCTACTCCGACGGGCAGTATTACTACACCCCCGACGATTGGTACGACGAGCTGTTCGGCAGCGGCAACCTGCGCCAGGAGTACAACGTCTCCATCGCGGGTGCTTCGGAACGCCTCAACTACTACCTCTCGGCCGGTTACCTCGACGATTCGGGCATCATCAAGAATTCGGGCTTCACCCGTTATTCGACCCGTATGAAGGCCGATTACCAGGCCAAGAAGTGGCTGAAGGTCGGTGGCAATATCGGTTTCTCGCACGCTATTACCAACTCCCCTACGGGGCAGACCGACTGGGGTTCGTCGGGCAACCTGTTCTACCTGGCCAACATGATTGCCCCGATCTACCCGATGTATGTGCGCGATGCCGATAAGAAGATCATGTACGACGAACACGGCAATAAGATCTACGACTCGGGTGTGAATACCAACCAGATACGCTCGTTCTCGGGCGGTGCCAACCCCATGATCTCGATCGACCTGGATCGCCACCGCACCTATACTGATGCGATCAACGGCAACTGGTTTGCGACCGTGACGCCCGTCGAGGGGCTGAACGTCACGGCCAACATCAGTGCCAGCGCCATCAACCGCCGTGCGAACCACCTTTATAACTCCTACTACGGTTCCTATATCGGCAAAGGTTCGGTCTCCGTTGCGCAGTCGCGTACGTTCGGCGTCAACCAGCAGTACCTGGCTTCGTACAAGAGAACGTTCGCCCAGAAGCACAACTTCGACGTGCTGGTCGGCTTCGAGAACTATTCGCTGAAGATGCAGTACCTCTCGGGCAGCAACACCGACCTTTACAATCCCAATGTAGGGGAGCTGGACAACACGATCTATGAGACCCCGCAGGTTTCGTCCTACACCGATACCTATTTTACAATGGGTATTCTCTCGCGTGTGCAGTACGACTACGACGGCAAGTATTTCTTCTCGGCATCCTACCGCCGCGATGCTTCGTCGCGCTTCCATCCCGACCACCGCTGGGGTAACTTCGGTTCCGTGGGTGGTGCATGGCTGCTGACCAAGGAGAACTTCCTGAAGGATGTGAAGTGGCTCAACATGCTGAAACTGAAGGCTTCGTATGGTATCCAGGGTAACGACGACCTGCTCGATCCCAGCGGTTACAGCAACTACTATCCCTACCAGGATCAGTATTCGGTAGGCCGTGTCGACGGCGATTTCTCGTTGACGCTCAACTACAAGGGTAATAAGAACATTACGTGGGAGTCCTCGCACTCGCTCAACGTGGGTGTCGAGTTCGGCCTTTGGGACGACCGCCTGAGCGGTAGCGTCGAGTATTTCTCGCGCAAGACCTCGGACATGCTCTACTACAAACCCGTACCTCCTTCGCTGGGTTACTCGCGGCAGCCTATCAACGTGGGTTCGATGCGCAACGCCGGTGTCGAGATCCAGCTGTCCGCCGGGCTGCTGCGCTATAAGAATTTCTCGTGGGATCTGGATCTCAATATGACGCACTACAAGAACAAGATCCTCTCGCTCGACGGCGACGTGCCCGAGACGGGACTGGTTTACTCGATGGCGATCCGCGAGGTGGGCGGCTCGATGTACGACTCCTACCTGAAGACCTATGCGGGTGTCGATCCCAACACCGGTAAGTCGCTCTGGTACGTAGACCCCGACAACGGCGATTATTCGACCACGGATGTTTACGACAACGCCCGCCAGGCCCGCCAGGGCAGCACGCTGGCCAAGGTGAGCGGCGGCTTCGCTACTTCGCTGAGCTTCTACGGCGTGGATATCTCGGCACAGTTCGCTTACCAGCTCGGTGGCAAACTCTACGACAACACCTACCACGAATTGATGCACTACGGCGATAACCTGGGTATGAACTTCCACAAGGACGCCCTCAAGGCCTGGACGCCCGAGAACCCCAACACGAATGTCCCGCGCCTGAACTCGTCCGACGATTCGAACCAGAAATATTCGTCGCGCTTCCTCGTAAGCTCCGACTACCTTTCGGTCAACAATGTGACGGTAGGCTATACCCTTCCCAAGAAGTGGTCGAACAAGATCGGCCTGGGCAGCATCCGCATCTATTTCTCGGGTGACAACCTTGCCGTCTTCTCCGCCCGCGAGGGTCTCGACCCCCGCATCGTATTCGGCGGTACGGGTACTGCGGACAACACCTCCTATTCGGCCCTGCGTACCATTTCGGGCGGTATTAACCTGACGTTCTAATTTTGGCACAATCAAATAACAACGTGTATATGAAAGCAATCAATAAAATATGGGTATTTGCCCTGGGGACGGCGGTTATGGTCTCCTGCTCCGACCTCGATACGTTCCCCGAGAGCGGTATTGTGACCGAGGATCAGAAAAAGGAGGTCGTGGAGGACAACCCCGAACGTCTGCAGGCGGATATCAACACTCTGTCTTCGATCTTCACGAAGCTCCTGCCCAACTGGGCCGGAGGTAGCGCCACGCCTTTCCACAACGACTTCAGCTATCCTGCCGTATGTATCGCCACCGACGGCAACGGTGCCGACATGGTATCGGACAACAGCGACTACGAGTGGTTTTCGGTTGCGTTCGAGTATTCGGATCGCAACGCCAACTATGCCGTGCCCATGTTCACCTGGAATTTCTGCTACAAGCTGAACAAGCAGGCCAACGACATCCTGGCTACGATCCCCGCGGATACCGAAAACCAGACGCTTATCTACTACCGCGGCCAGGCTCTGGTGGCGCGTGCGTTCGCCAACTTCACGCTGGCGCAGCGTTTCCAGTTCACCTACAAGGGCAACGAGGACAAACCGACGGTACCCATCGTGACGTGGGACATGCCGGCCGAGCGTGCCGGTGCGAACCCCCGTGCCACTAATGCCGAGATCTACAAGCTGATCTACGACGATCTGACGCAGGCCATCGCCGACCTCGAGGGTTTCCAGCGCACGAGCAAGGCCGCCGCCGACCGGAACGTGGCTTACGGAATGCGTGCCCGCGTGAACCTGGTGATGAACAACTGGGGCGAAGCTGCCACCGATGCCGAAGCTGCCCTGAGCGGCTACACGTTCCTCTCCAAGGATGACGTGTCGGCTCCCGGTTTCAACAGTGCCAACTCCCCGTCGTGGATCTGGGCCGGCATCTACAAGGCTGCCGACACCCCCGCCAACTACCGCAATATCACCTGGGGCGGACACCTCTGCTCCTTTGCCCGCGGTTATACCACCAGCCAGGGTTTGTATAAGCGTATCAATTCGCTGCTTTACAACATGATCCCCGATACGGACGTGCGCAAGGGATGGTGGATCAACGCCAGCCTCGAATCGCCGCTGCTCGACCACATGGACTGGGACGGCGTGACCGGCTCGGCCATCAGCTCGCTGGCGATTCCCAATGTCAAGCGTGCCTTCCAGCCCTATACCAACGTGAAGTTCGCGCCTTATGAAAATAAGTGCGGTACGGACATCAACGCGGGCGACTGGTGTATCATGCGTGCCGAGGAGATGCTTCTCATCCAGGCCGAGGCCATGGCCATGGGCGGCAACCTCGGCGGCGGCAAGTCCCTGCTCGAGAATTGGGTCAAGACCTACCGCGATCCTTCGTATTCGTGCGCCGCCACGACTCCCGAGGCTTTCCAGAGCGAGATCTGGTGGCAGCGCCGCGTCGAGTTGTGGGGCGAGGGCCATGCCTATACCGACATCATGCGTCTGAAGAAGAACCTCGTGCGGTGCACGACGGACGGCAAGTCGGACTTCCCCGATGCCTGGGCGTTCAACATCGCGGCGACGGACGGTATCCTGCTGATGCGTATCCCCACCGGGGAGACCAACGCCAATGCGGCTATCGACCCTGTCAAGGATAACAACAACGAGGGTACGTTCCCTGTTAACGGCAGCGGAGCTGGTTTGACCGACGGATGCGTAGTTAAATAAGTTTTGAACCGGATAACATCGACAAAATATGAAAACACTCAAGAGTTTATTATATGTGTTCCTGGCGGCGTTCCTCTTCGTGGGGTGTAACGACGACGAGAACTTCAACCCCGGGGAACCCGAAGATCCCGATTGTTACAGCGTCTATTTCCCTACGCAGGAGAATATAGGTTCCAAGGAACTCGACCCCGCGGCTCCGACCGAGATGACGTTCACCGTACGCCGCCTGAAGAGCGAGGGTGCGATCGTAGTTCCCGTGGCCGTAACGTCGAGTGAGGAGGGAATCTTCGTTCCCTCGCAGATCGAATTTGCCGACGGGCAGGAGGAGACGACCTTCAGCATTCAGTTCCCGCAGGCCGAAATCGGTACCACCTATAAATGCGAGGTCAATATCGAGGACAAGAAGTACGCCTCCGTCTATGGTGAAAAAGCCACGGGCTTCGCCTTCAGCGTGACCCGCGTGAAGTGGAACAAACTGACGGGCAAAGGCGGCGAGACCAAGGGCAAGTGGCGCGACGACATCATTTCGACGCTGTTCAATACCGCCAACCCCAACGCCGAGGTCGACGTGGAGATTTACGAGCGGGCCGACAAACCCGGTTACTACCGCATGAATCCCTTTACGCAGGATTTGATCCGGGCCCTCTTTAACGGAACCGCACAGGCTTGCACCGAACCCAATATCATTATCGACGCCACCAACCCCGATGCCGTGTGGATCCCTTACCAGACGACGGGCGTGACGCTCGGAGGTGACGGCGAGATCGAAATTGCTTCGAAGGTCAATGCCAACTTCTCCTCCGTGAGCGAGTCGGCCAGCCTCTACGGTACGCTCAAGGACGGTATTATTACCTTCCCGGCCACCGGCATCATGGTGAACTTCACGGTCTCCGGCGGGTGGTACGGCGCCAACGGCAGCGGTCTGCAACGGATCATGCTTCCGGGTGCCAAGGCATACGACTATACGCTCGCACTGACGAACACCGAGCCTGCGGCCGGTGTGGTCAAGGTCGGCTTCAAGTTCGGTGCGGACGTGGCCAAGGTGAAATACGCGTTCTTCAACGGCTCGATGAGCGACGCGTTGGCCGACGTCCGTTCGGGCGAGATCGAATCGGGTGAGACCCCTTCCACCGAAATCACGGCTTCCGGCACGGTTTCCGCTTCGTTCGACGATACGGGCGTTTATTCGATCGTCGGCAATATGTACAACACGGCCGGCGAACTGGTAGGGCGTTCGTTCCTCTCGTTCGGGTACGTCAAGTCGGGTGAGGAGTCCCAGAATGCGGTTATCCTTTCGGTAAGAACCGAACTTTCCTGGGAAAAAGAGGCGTTGGGCTATACCCCCGAGAATTCGATCAAGGCGATCCTGTTCGGACAGAATATCCAGTCGGGTTATTGGGGTTTGTTCAAGACTTCCGACCTGGCAGGCCTGAGCACGGCACAGTTGGGACAGGTTGCCAAATCCTCGGGCGATGCGTTCACGGAAGAAGAACTCGCGAAGATCAACGGCAAAGAGTCTTTGGTTCCGTTCCTCGTCGGCCTGAACAGCGGTACGAGCTATACGCTCCTGGTTTCGGCTTTCAACGGGTATTTCTCCAAGGTCTATGCCGTCGAGCAGACTACCGCCGGTAAGGAAGACCCCATGCAGCAGAAGTATAAATTCGACGACGTCAAGGGTGAGGTGAGCAAAGACGATCTCTTCAATACGACGTGGAATTACTATGCCGTGGATGCATTCGACGAAAATGATGCCACCAACCGCCAATACCTCGGCAAGGTCACGTTCAGTGAGAATGCTGACGATCCTAATTACGTCAAAGTCAAGGGACTTTCGTCCTACCTTGCTTCGAATCTGGATACGAAAGACGACACGTTCCTGGCAAAGTACAACGGACTGGTCAGCCCGATGCCGACCTGCCACATCGGTATGTTCAAGACCTATCATGTCGGCAACATGTTCACCTACGAAGAGAATCCCACGGGAATAAATGGCAGCCAGGGTTGTCTCTATGCAGGCTATGTCGATGACGGAATCCTTGCATTCGTTCCGAACCCGAATTATGTGACGCAGGGCTACACCTTCAAAGGTATCTATTGGGGTGGTTTCGGCAATTATGATCCAACCACGGGCAAATTCATGAATTTGGCTGCCGATCTGGTACAGTTCGACTACCTGATGCTGATAAATCCCGCAAACGACCCCAATGCGGTAACTGCCGCGGCTGTTGCCCGGGAGCTTGAGGTACGGCCGGCCAACAATTTCGTCGAACTGCGCGGGCCCGAATTGATTCAGGTACTTTGGAGCGAGCAGACCGGCAAACCTGTCAACCGTGCAACATTCGGCGGTTACGGTATGCAGCCCGACCTGGGCGTGGCCGATGCGGTCGCGACCTTCAGCGAGGGCAGTATGCCCCAGGCTCCGGGGGCGATCGTGATGATCGGCAAGAAGGTATCCTTGAAGTAACCGATTCCGGCAATGTTGGAATAATTATCGGGAGGAGCCGGCTCTGAGGGGTCGGCTCCGCCCTCTAAAAACCGATAGACTATGGCTGATAAAAAAATTCTACTTTTCGCCGTGCTGTTGCTGGCGGCGTGTACCGCCGATCCGGCGATGGATGGTGCCGACGGCGGGAATTCTTCTGCGAATACCGCAGCCGCCGCGAAGCTGATCAACACGCCTTACGATGCCAAGCAGGGGTCGCTGATCGTTTGTTTCGACGATGCTGCCGTGCCGACCATCGAGGCTACGGCGGCTTCCTTCGCCGCAACGCGCGGCGATGCCGGGGACGCTGCCGTACTGACCCGTTCGGGCATTGCCCCGGTCGACGAAGTGTTGCAGGGGCTTGAAATCACCTCCCTGCGCCGTGTGTTCCCCTACACACCCCGTCATGAGGAGCGTACGCGTGCCGCAGGCCTGCACAAATGGTATGTCATGACTTTCGACGAGCAGGCCGACCTCGAAGCCGCCGCCCTGAAACTGGCCGCCGTGGCCGAAGTCCGGAATGTCGAGTTCAACACGAAGCTTTATGTGACCTCGGTAGGGCCGCGCCGACCGCTGACGGCTGCCGATATGGCTGCCACCCGCGCCGCAGCCGCGGGGCGGTTCAACGATCCGCAGCTTTCCCGCCAGTGGCACTACAACAACAACGGCGACAAGACCGTTGCCTCGACGTCCCGCGCCGGGGCCGACATCAACGCCCAGGATGCCTGGGCGATCACGGCCGGTAACCCCGGCGTGGTGGTTGCCATCGTGGATCAGGGCGTGAAATATACGCATCCCGACCTTGCGGCGAACATGTGGATCAATACGCAGGAGAAAAACGGGGCTACGGGTGCCGACGACGACGGGAACGGCTATATCGACGATATTTACGGGTATAACTTCGTCACGCGCGGTGCCGTCTCCTGGGATCGCGAGGTATGGGTCGGCGGCGAGAACAAAGGCGACTCGGGGCACGGGACGCATGTGGCCGGTACGGTGGCCGCCGTCAATAACAACGGCGTCGGCGTTTGCGGCGTGGCCGGCGGCACGGGGCGCAACGACGGGGTGAAACTCATGTCGTGCCAGATATTCTCGGGCAACGACGCCACTTCGGGGGCTATCACCACTTCCGCCGAAGCCATCAAGTATGCCGCCGACAACGGAGCTGCGATCATCCAGTGTTCGTTCGGAAGCAAGGCGGGAGCCTATACTTCGGACAGCGCCTATGAGCGCGGCTCGGGCGTGCAGTACAATGCCATCAAGTATTTCATCGAATCTCAGAACTGCGATGCCGTCGGCGGCGGCGTGGTCATCTTTGCCGCCGGCAACGATGCTACTGCCATGTCGGGCTACCCGGGGGCTTACCACGATTATATCTCCGTGACCTCTTTCTCGCCCGATTACCTGCCGGCCTATTACACCAATTACGGCCCGGGCTGCAATATCTCGGCTCCCGGCGGCGACTATAAGATCAGTGCCGATGCGGCCAAGACCTACGCCGAAGTCCTGTCGACGGTTCCTTCCGAGTTGTCGGAATACAACGGTGCCGATTACGGCTTCATGCAGGGTACGTCGATGGCCTGCCCGCACGTTTCGGGCGTCGCGGCGCTCGGGCTCTCCTATGCGCTGGAAAAGGGAAAGAAATTCACGCTCGACGAATTCAAGACCATGATCCTCACCTCGGTGAATGATATGGAAACCTATCTCGATGGTTCGAAAACCGGCCTTGTACTGGCCGACTACCGCAAGAAGATGGGTACCGGGTCGATCGACGCGTACCAGCTGCTCATGCAGGTCGAAGGGACACCCTGCCTGCGGGCCAAGGTCGGCACCAAGCAGCTCGTGGCCCTGACCAAATATTTCGGCGGCTCGGCTTCGAACCTGACCTATCTGCGGGTCGAGATGACGCGGGAGAATATGGATAAGCTCGGCATCACCGAGGCTCCTTCGATCTCCTACGGCAAACTGATGATCCACTGCACCAAACCCGGTGTCGCCAAGATCTCCGTCACGGCTATTGCCGGCGGCGGGAGTGTGGGCGGCGGCAGTTCGATGGGCGGTCAGGAGATCACCAAGGAATTCGCCGTCATCGCCCGCGCGACGGAAAATGCGAACGGAGGTTGGTTATAATAAACGATAAGATCATGAGAAAAACTCTTTATACCTTATTCGCCGTGCTCGGTTTGTGCATGTTCGCCGGCTGCGGCTCTTCGTCGAAAGGCGACGACGCTTCGCCGCTGGCCAAGCAGCTCGTGGGCGAATGGCACCTCGTTTCGTGGAACGGGGCAGCCCCCGGCGTATTCGATGCTTACGTGTCGTTCGCTTCGGATAAGACCTTCGAAATCTACCAGCAGATCGAGCAGGTCGGATACCAGAAATACACGGGTTCCTACCTGATCGGCAACAAGATGCTTTCGGGTAAATACAGCGACAATACGCCCTGGGGCAGCTCTTACGAAGTGTCGTTCGATGAGTCGGGCAATACGCTCACGCTGGTGAGCGATCCTTCGGTGGGCGAAGTGAGCGTCTATACGCGCGCTTCGATACCCGCGTCGGTCAAGGGCGGAGCCACGGTCATGAAGGCCTCTTCCCGCGCCGCCGGCCCGCTGCTATTCTGACGACCCGGTTTTTCTGTAAAACTTTCTGGAAATGCCTTCTGCAATTCGCAGAAGGCATTTCCCATGTTGCGGACTTGTGCGGGTTTTACTTGAAAATAGGCACCGAAACATCGCTTGTTTTGCCCTGGGAGAAACAGAAACCCTTGATTCCAAACTGAATCATATGACTCGGGAAATTAATTAGACATTAATATGTTCCGAATTCAGGTTCGGAAAAATAATACTCCCGACCATTTTACACAACAATCACCTATTCATTACAAGCCCAAAATATTACTCTGCTAAACAACCACTTTCTATTATCATAGACAATTTTCGAATGATTTGCTGTTCTTCATCCTTTCCCCGTGTACTCAAAGGGAGAAGCGGCAGGCCGCATAAATCCAGAATAGATTGTTTTACGTCATCCCGTTCCCGCTGGACAGGCAGATCATGCTGGCTGCCATTGACCTCAACCGCCAATACAGGCATTTTATCACATTTATTATATATCAAGAAATCGACATGACTGTTTCTGCGGATGAATGCCCGCTGCCTGTCCGTTAGCCCGATTTCTTTCCCGACAATATTCCGCAACGGATAATTAGCAATTACCGCGAAGTTAGAAAATCGGGAATCCCGCCCGATAATATTCAGAATCAACTCGTGCATCAGGTTCTCCGAGGCATACCAAGACCCGAACAGCCGACGCAATGACCGCTCGCGATCCGGAGCGAGATTATGATGATACAAATAATCAAAGATCGACTGAAAAGTGATTTCTCCTTTATTGTATTTAATATAGCGAATCAAGTTGCCAATATTGGTCGACAGCGGAGCCTGTTCGAACAACAGTTGAGACATCACTAATTCCAAGCGATTCTTCGCCCGGGAAACAGCTACGTTTATCAACTCCGACTGGTTAATAAAGTCGACTCTCTTATCCGCACTATACGATGACTCCCATTCTTCATCAACTTTTACCTTATCTTTGACCGTTGAGAAGATAACGACCTCTTTCTCGCGCCCTTGAAATTTATGAATCGTATCGGCACAAATATCCTCACGGAGCTTATTAATAGCATTTGCATGACTACGGAATGGAGTGATAACTCCTATGTCAGTTATCCCAGAACACGTTAATCGATTAAACTCCTCACAGACTTTCAGCTGTTCCAACTTATTTACCCACGACTTCCCCTTATAATCGGCACACGGCCTCTCCCGATCAGCGTGACGAACGGTAACGATTGCCAAGGGATGATTGCCCTCTTTGGGATCAGTCCATTCCGATTTGATAATTAGCTTCTTATCGTAGAATTGCTGATTGCAGAAATCAATAATCAGCGGATGACACCGATAATGCTCACGTAGCAAAACGGTCGGCAAATTCGAGTATATCGCTTTCAGAGAACTGATAATGCTATGCTTAACATAGTCGTAGCTCGGATGCACCTGCATTTGCCGGGCATATTCCCGCGCTTGAGGAATAACTTCCGAAGGAACAATTTGCGGCAACTGCATGGAATCGCCTACAATCACCATATTTCGACAGCAGGACATCGCAATAATCGCAGTAATCAAATCAACCTGAGAAGACTCATCGATAATAACATAGTCGAAGACAAAACTTGCAGGAATTGATTTTCGGACGGCATGGGTCGTACTTGTAACGACCGGAACTTGTGAAATAAACTCATCGAACTGCTTTTTGTAATTTTCCAGGGTAAACGCGATGTCCGTTCTCTTAATGTTTTTATTCAAATAATGCTGGAAAATTGTCTGCGAAAGCTCCTGGCACTCCTTAGACAGCTCATCCATTCGGCCCTCTGTCAACAATTCACAGAGACGGTCATATTCCCGATCCAATTTGGACAAACTTCCCTGATAAAACATCTCTCCGGCATAGTCTGCCAAAATTTGCACATCTTTATAGGTGGAGATCGTTAAAGGAATGTGATAATGAAAGAATGTTTTTATATAGATCAAGATATCGTCCAAACATCCGGCAAAACGACTATAAGCGTATTTACTATACTCACGCCATGATTCACAATAATTCTTCAACGCAAGCCACTCTTGGGCCGTATATTTTCGCCCCTTCAGTGCATCGCGGAGCCGTATATATTGAGGTACCGATATATCGGTATTTTTATGAAAATAATCCCACTCTAATAACTGATAATAATTCCTCCTTTACTTGTTGCTGTGAACGAAAAGAATTCATAGAATCTCCCATTTACAATAAAAATTACAAACAAAGTTAAGAAAAAAATTAAGCAATACTCTATAAACAATAAATATGTTGTCTTTTAAGCATTCAACAGCCCCATCAGCAAAATCGACATTCTATTCAGAGCTCTTAAATAATTTATCCACATTCTCCATATCCCGCATAATGCTGGAATCCATGACTTTGGCGTAGCGCTGGGTCATACGGATATCGGAATGCCCCAGCATTTTGGCAATATTCTCCATCGAAACACCGTTCGCCAAAGCCACGACCGTCGCGAACGTATGACGGGCAGTATGTGTGGTCAAATTCTTTTGAATGCCGCAGAAATCTGCAATCTCTTTCAGATAGGAATTCATCTTCTGGTTACTCGGCACGGGCAGGAGTGCGCCAGTTTTCGTACACAGTGGATGATTCTTGTATTTTTCCATGAGTAACTGCGGAATCTTCAGTAGGGGAATGTTGCACATATTATTGGTCTTCTGACGGGCTTTACGTATCCATAGGTCGTCGTTGTTGTCGCGAACGATATGCTCCTGTCGAAGGTTGTTCACGTCGACATAGGCCATCCCCGTAAAAACACAAAAAATAAACACATCTCGCACATATTCCAACCGAGGCAAAGCAAACTCTTTGCACATCATCCGCTCAATCTCTTCCTTGGTCAATACCTCCCTAATGACTTCTTTTTCCTGAAAGCGGATTCCGGCAAAAGGGTTCTTGTGCATCCAGTCATTGGCGATAGCCAGGTTCACTACTGTCCCGTAAAAGCGGGCAAGTCGGTCTTTGAAATAGTTGAAACATAGTCTATTAGAAGTAATTTTTCATGTGCGACGATTTGAATTTGTAATTTTGCAGCCCATAAAGGGACTGCTCTATGAACAAAGACAAATATGTATTCGCTCAATTGGTTGAATTTCTCGACAACAACAAGTTCCGTCACCTGGTTGACAAGTATGATGGGAACAGGTATGTCAAGAACTTCACCTGCTGGAATCAGCTCATGGCACTCATGTTCGGACAACTCTGTAACCGTGAGAGCCTGCGTGATGTTGTCGTTGCATTGGAGACTCACCAATCCAAATGTTATCACCTTGGAATGGGGCGTAATCCAATAGCGAAAACGACATTTGCCACAGCGAATCAGAATCGTGACTACAGGATCTTTGAAGACTTTGCCTTCTTCATGATGGAACAGGCTCGCAAGAAACGAGCAACCGACATCTTCAAGCTGAAGGGGAATGTTTATGCATTTGATTCAACAACGATTCCGCTCTGCTTGTCAGTATTCTGGTGGGCAAAGTTCCGCAAGAAGAAAGGAGGCGTTAAGGCGCATGTCCTTTATGATCTGGAGTCCCAAGTTTCTGCTTTCTTCCATATTACGACTGCATCGGTACACGATTCAAAGGCAATGAAGGAGATTCCCTATGAATCAGGTTCTTACTACGTATTTGACCGTGGTTACAATGCATTCAAGGAACTCTACAAGATTTGTCTTAATGAATCATACTTCGTGGTTCGGGCGAAGAAGAACTTACAGTACAAGTGTACGAAATGGAAACGTAGATTGCCTAAGAATGTGCTTTCTGATTCCGTTATTGAACTCACGGATGTGAACACACAGAAGAAGTTTCCTGAGAGGCTGCGACTTGTGAGATTTCACGATGACGAGCAAGACAGAGACTTCGCATTTTTGACGAATGCATTCCATCTTACCGCTCTCGAAATTGCTAATCTCTACAAGAACCGATGGCAGATTGAGTTGTTCTTCAAGTGGCTCAAGCAGCACCTCAAGATTAAGAAATTCTGGGGCACTACAGAGAACGCTGTCAGAATACAAATTTGCTCTGCAATCATAACTTATTGCCTTGTCGCCATCGCCCAACACGACATGCGACTAAAGCGGTCAACTTATGAGGTCCTGCAGATTTTGAGCATCTCACTAACGGATAAGACTCCACTGAGAGATCTCTTCGAAAAGACTAATTTCAACGATGTCAAAGAACTCGATTATCCCCTCTTGGAGGGACTATTTGATTAATATTAACTTCGTCCCAATTTTAACGGGACACTAATGAGCCAGGTTGACAATCTTCTTTAAACCCTTCATATAACGAATCACGGTATTTTGCTGGCAGTTGCGTGTCGTCTTGAGGTAAATCTCGAAATTTCGCACGAATTCACCATTTAACTCGGTGAGGTTCATATCCTCTTTTCCATATTGTTTCTGGATGAAATGGCCGAGGTATTTACAACAGTTGTCGAAGCGGCTAACAGTAATTTGCACATAGTCAATACCAATCAGCCTGCGGCAATCATTGTTGTGCTTCCGGAAAACATTCAGAAGCGTGTAACGGCCCTCCTCGCAACTATAGAGTTTATCCATAATCAGGCGGGCTGTGTAGATAGTGCCTTCTGCCTCCAACTCCCGCTGAATAGTTAGCACCCGCAGTTTGAGCATGCGGATATATTCGTTCAGTTCAGCCGCGGCTTTGGTGCGCCCCATCGAACACTCCTTAGCCTGGGACCAAAGATTGAGCGCCACGCTACGCCGAATTTGCAATTCGACGCTAATACTATTCACGGTAATGCGAAGCCGAATGGGGGCTTCGCCGTTTTTTAAGAGTTTTGTCTTTTTGATGAAGAACAAAACGCTGAAAGATGCTCGTTTCATAACTTTAATTTACTGGTTAAAATTACGAAATCACGCCCTCTGAATCAAGTGGCAAAATATTGTGAATCAGTGCAAAATACGCCAAACTGTGGGCCTAAATCCGAGATCGAAAAAAGTCCCACGATTTTCACTTGCAAATATGCTCTGAAACCCTACTTTTTGCCTCTGCAAGAAAAAGATAAATCCCTGAATTCGTTTGAAATTCAGGGACTTGCCTTGTTTTACTTGTTTCTTAAGTGGTACCACCAGGAATCGAACCGGGGACACAAGGATTTTCAGTCCTTTGCTCTACCAACTGAGCTATGGCACCATCCGTAGAGTTATGAAACTCTGTTACAAATGATTACGAAACTTCGTCTTTCTTCTGACACCCGACCTTTTCAGTTCGGTTTACAACGTGGTTTATACACATTGTCTGCCAAAGAACGATTCCCGTTTCGGTTTCATTGCGTGTGCAAAGGTAAGCATTTTTCTCGAACTTGCAAAAGTTTACCTGAAAATTTACAACTTTTTGCCCTTTGACTGCCATACGGACGCGATTACAGCCATTTTATTGTTGCCGATCACGCGTTTTTTATTCCGCTGCTTTCATGACAATGGGGCAGATAACTGTCCTCCGTTGTCCCTCTGTTCGAACGGCGGTGCGATTTCGCGGGGAATAAGCCCGGCTGTCCCGTGCCGCGATCCTTGCCGACCGATGTCGCCCGGACGGCGAAATGCAGGAAAGCCGACCGGACTGGTCTGTCCCGAGCCGGCTTTCGGAAAACACCGGGCAAAATACCTCCCGGATGGTTAAATTTCCTCCTTGCAGTTCGTTGCTTGCTTCACGAGCTCCTGCAGCCCGGCCTCGTATTCCGCAACGGTTTCGCGGACGATCTGTCCCGCCGTCGGCAGCTCGCGGATCAGCGAGGCTGCCTGCCCGATTTCCAGTTCGCCGTCCGTCAGGTCGCCTTCGAAGATGCCCCGTTTCGAGCGTCCGCGTCCAAGCAGCTGCTGTAACTCTTCGGCCGTCGCACCCCTGTTCTCCGCCTCCTCGACCGCACGGAAAAAGTCGTTGCGGATCAGGCGTGTCGGACTGAGTTTCTTCAGCGCGAGCATCGTGTCGCCCTCCTGCAGTCCGATACAGAGTTTCTTGAATGCGTCGCTGGCGGAACTCTCCTCCGAAAGCGCGAACCGCGTTCCCATCTGAATGCCCTCGGCTCCCAGCGCGAACGCCGCCAGCATGCCGCGCCCGGTGGCGATGCCGCCTGCGGCGATCAGCGGTATCGCCACGGCCTGCCGCACCCGGGGTACGAGCACCATCGTCGTGGTCTCCTCGCGTCCGTTGTGGCCGCCGGCCTCGAAGCCCTCTGCTACCACGGCATCGACCCCTGCCTGCTGGCTTTTCAGGGCGAACTTTGTGCTCGAAATCACGTGCGCCACCTTGCATCCCGCTTCGTGCAGGCGGGCCGTCCATGTTTTCGGGCTGCCCGCCGAGGTAAACACCGCGGGTACGCGTTCCTCCATGATGACGCCCATGATCTCTTCTGCGTAGCGGTACATCAGTGGGACGTTCACGCCGAACGGTTTGCGGTCGCCGCGCGGCATTTGCGGATGTGTTCGCGCAGCAGGTCGGGCGTCATCGAGCCTGCGCCGATCAGGCCCAGTCCGCCCGCTTCGCTTACGGCCGCCGCCAGCCGCCAGCCGCTGCACCAGATCATGCCGCCCGCGATGATGGGGTAGCGTATTCCGAACAGCGAAGTGATTCTGTTTTCCATGGTTTCAGGTATTTGTCGTCCTGCAAAAATAGGCAAATTATCGGGAGTGCAAACGGCCTGCCACGGGAAATAACGGCCGTATTCCTTGCCCGGGGCTGAAAATTTTGCCACCTTTGTCCCGTATTTTACGAATAACCGTTCACAGCCATGTTATATACGGAAGATACCCGGATCGCGGCGCTGGCCGTGCATATCGTCGGGAACAAGGCCAAGGACGAGCCCCTGCTCGTCGCCCCTGCATTGTCCGGTCAGGTCGGCGACACCGGCCTGATGCAGACCCTGACCGCCTATTTCGCCGGAGGTTTCAAATCCGAGGAGTACTACAACCTCCACCACGAAACCGACCTGGCCTGCAACGAAGTCTACAATTTCGTCTGTAAGGTGTTCGACGACCGGGAGACGTTCTACGACAACTCCGTGGGCCTTGCCCGGCACCTTTACGAGACGGGCACACACCCGCAGATCAAGGGCGGCGAATTTTACGTCGTCTATTTCACCGGCTGCCGCTTCGGGGGCGAGACGGTCGATGCCGTCGGGCTGTTCAAGTCCGAGACGCGCGACACGTTTCTCGACGTCGAGGAGCAGGACGGGCAGCTGCATATCTCCTCCTGCCAGGGAATCAACGTCGACAAACTGGACAAGGGGTGCCTCGTGTTCAATACCGAGCGCGAAGCGGGTTTCGCGGTCTGCGTCGTGGACAACACCAACCGCGCCGAAGCCCGCTACTGGATCGACGATTTCCTGCACGTGCGCCAGCGTCAGGACAACTACCACAATACCCACAACGCGATGGCCATGTGCAAGAAGTACGTGACCGGGCATCTTCCCTCGGAGTTCGAGGTGTCGAAAGCCGATCAGGCCGAGATGCTCAACGAGACGATGAAATACTTCAAGGAGCAGGACAGCTTTTCGCTGGACGACTTTTCGGAGAAGGTGATCCGCCAGCCCGAAGTCATGGAGAGCTTCTCGCGCTACAAGCAGGAGTACGAGCAGGACCGCGACATCCGCATCGAGGACGAATTCGCCATCTCCGAATCGGCGGTCAAAAAACAGGCCCGTTCCTACAAGAGCGTCATCAAGCTCGACCGCAACTTCCACATCTACGTCCACGGCAACCGCAGTCTGCTCGAACAGGGCGAGGACGAGAAGGGCAAGTTCTACAAGGTCTATTACCAGGAGGAGGAATAACCTCCTTTTCCGGGCGGAATTGCCGTGCCGGCAAGGCGGACTGCAAGGTGCAGCCCGCTTTTTTTTGTGTATTGTGCCGAATAACCGGATTTTGAATCCCCTTCACAGGGAGCAAATAGTCGCTTATTGTGTATATTTGTATATGAAGTGGGGATTCCGAAAGGTACGGCAGGTTGCTGCGTTATCTCGCACGGCCTGTTTTTATGGTTCATTATAACCGGGTGAAGGCCGGGTCATCGTTTGCAGGATATTCCGGGACGATGCGATTATAGTGCATTCGGGCTGAAATCGGCGGATTATCCGTCTCAGGACTTCAGTGGAAGCGGTATCATCCTGCCAACTACTTATTTGTAGTTATAAATCAGGGTATAAATGCGGTAATTTGCACTATGAAAAGGCAGCGACGAAATGACTTTTTTGTCGGGCAGGTTGCTGACAGGCTGGCGAAAGCCAGACGAAGGCATAACCTGACTCAGGAAGTCGTGCGTTTCGATACCGGGCTGAATGTCGGCCGGATCGAAGCCGGATGTTCCGATATCACGCTGTCGACCTTGGCTGACCTTTGTGATTATTATGATATTTCACCTGGGGAGTTGTTTCAGGACATAGTGACGCACTCATCCTGAAGAGGGAACCGGCCATGCGGCCGGTTCCCTCATTTTATGTCCTCATGTCCCGAGGGTTTTCTCGAATGCCAGCCGTTCGCCGCTCCGGTAGCGTACCTTCCCGCAATAGACGAACCCCAGCCGCCCGAGCATACGCAGCATGTAACGGTTGTCGAAATTGGTGTCGACGCGCATACTGCCCGTGCCGCGCCCGCACGCCATCGCTTCGACGCGCCGCATAAACTCCGTCGCCACCCCGCGGCCTTTCTCACCGTCGGCCACCGCCATGCGGTGCAGTACGACATACTCTCCGTCGGTGAGCCATGCCCCTTCGATGGCGTCGTAAGCGGGTTCCCCGTCGAAAACCACGGCACCGTAGGCGATGACGTTGCCCTGTGCCGCGGCCGCTTTTGCAGGCTCTGTTTCTCCTCGTCCTCCCGCTTCTCCCGCTTTTTCCGCCTCTTCCGCCTCTTCCGCCGCCGCTGCCGTTTCGTCAGCGCCGGATACTCCTGTTTTGCCGGCCGCCTCCGTGCCCGTTGTTTTCCCCGCGGCAGCCGTTACAGCCCGGAACCCCGCAGCCCCCGTGCCGTCGGTTCCCCGTGCATCCGTGCTCTTTTCCGCCTCCGGTTTCTCGAAGACCCATCCGTAGCCGCAAGCGATGTCGTGTCCGATATCGGCCGCTGCCGGATAGCCGTCCTGCCATTGCAGGCTTCCCAGTGCCCGCATCTGCGCCTGCGCCTGCCGGATGATCTCCATGATGCGCGCCGCGTCGGCGGGGCGGGCGCGCCGGAACACTAATTTTTCGTCCATACGGCAAATATAGGATAAAATGCCGTGATACGCTACTGCCCGGGGGATATCTGCGCGGCGGAATTTCCGCCGTACGGCTTTTTTATCCCTCCTTCCGCCCGGGCGGGATGCCTTCCGCAGCCTTTTTTACCATGCCCCGTGCGAATCCGGCAAAAAAATCCGGGATAAAATCGTACATAATAGGCAAAAATCGTAACTCCAGACCCCTGGTTGTGCCCTGCGGACTTTTATCCCGATGCCCCGTCCTAAATTCGTTTTCAGCGGGACAGCCCTTCTGCGGGGCCTCCCCCGGGATACCCACCGAACCTATTTTTTAACCTTAAAATTAGTGTGTATGAGTTTTTCTACTAACCGTTTTTCCCGGAAAGCACTATTACTTGTGACAGCCGTGTTCTCTGCGTCGTTGCTGTGGGCGCAGGCCACCGGCATCTCCGGACGTGTGCTCGATGAGACCGGTGCGCCGGTCATCGGTGCGACGGTCATGGTCAAAGGCACCACGATCGCCACGGCGACCAATGTCGACGGCACCTTCAACCTGAAGAATACGGGCCGCAACGTCACGCTCGTGGTATCGTATGTCGGCTACGAGGCGCAGCAGGTGGCGTCGAAGGGTGCCGGGTCGGTGACGATCACGCTCAAGCCCGAGGCCATCGGCATGGAGAGCGTCGAAATCGTCTCCGTGGGCTACGGTACCCAGAAACGCGAATCGGTCGTGGGGGCCATCTCCACGATCCGGCCCGAGGAGCTGCGCGTCCCCGTGCGGTCGCTGAGCCAGACGCTGGCCGGTAACCTGGCGGGCGTCGTCGCACTGCAAACCTCGGGCGAGCCGGGCAAAGACGACGCCCAGTTCTGGATCCGCGGTATCGCCACCTTTACGGGCAGCCCCGATCCGCTGATCCTGGTCGACGGCATCGAGCGTCCGCTCAACGATGTCGACCCGCTGGAGATCGAGTCGTTCAGCGTCCTGAAAGACGCCAGCGCCACGGCCGTATACGGCGTACGCGGTGCCAACGGCGTTATCCTTGTCAACACGCGCCGCGGTTTCGACGGCCCGGCCCGGATCGACCTGCGTTACGAGCAGGGCTTCTCGTTCGCCAGCAAACGCCTGTCGTTCGTCGACGCCGCTACCCGCTCCGAAATGTTCAACGAGGCGGTGGATGCCGTGAATGCCTCGGCGGCACTGAAATACGGCGCCGACGAGATCAAGGCCATGCGCATGCAGACCGACCCCGAGGTCTATCCCGATGTCGACTGGCAGAAGCTCCTTATGAAAAAGGTGTCTCTTTCCGAGAAGGTGAGCGCCAACATCTCGGGCGGCGGCAAGTTCGCCCGCTACTTCACGGCCCTCTCCTTCTACAACCAAGAGGGGCAGTATGCTGTCAAACCCGGCGAATATTCATGGGTGAGCGACAAGATCGGCCGTTACGGCGAGAATGTCAACTACAAGCGCTATAACTTCCGCTCCAACGTCGACATGGACATCACCAAGACCACGGTGGTGAACCTCGGCGTGCAGGGCAACGTGACCGAGAACATGGAGCCCGTCGAGGGGTCTGCAGCCATCTACCGCGACATCATCAACGCGGCGCCGAACGCTTTCCCCGTCCGCTTCAAGGACGGCGAGCTGGCCGGCCGCGACGGCCTGAACAACCCCTATAACATGCTCACGCAGCGCGGTTGGAAGAAGACCACCGGCAATACGCTTCGCGCCAACCTGACGATCAATCAGGATTTCTCGTTCATCACCCCGGGTCTTTCGGCCAAGGTGAGCTACGCCTACGACGCCGTGAATTATTCGGTGGAGGAGCGTGCGCGCAACATCAACTTCTTTGAGGCCACGGGACGCGATCAGGACGGCGAACTGATCCGCACCGAGTGGCAGGCCGACCAGAAACAGGAGTACCTGAATTACAAACAGTCCGGCAACGGTTCCCGTACGCAGTACGTCGAGGCGGCGATCAATTACAGCCGGACGTTCGGCGAAAAGCACGAGGTCGGCGGCCTGCTGCTCGGCTTCGCCAAGGATTACCGGTTGCAGGAGGCTACGAGCGATTACCTCAAGTCGCTGCCCAACCGTTCGCTCGGCCTTGCCGGCCGTCTTACCTATGCCTACGACAAGCGTTACCTGATCGAGGCCAACATCGGTTTCAACGGTTCGGAGAACTTCGCCAAGGGCAAGCGCATGGGCGTATTCCCCGCCGTGGCTATCGGCTGGGTGGCCTCCGAGGAGAGCTTCCTGCGCAACAGCGAGGTGCTGACGTGGTTCAAGATCCGTGCGTCGGTCGGGCAGGTCGGCAACGACCAGATCCCCAGTACGCGTTTCATCTACCTGGCTACGATCAACAGCGGCGCCAACGGTTACGGCAACCTCGGCGTCAACTTCGACCAAGGGGCCGGCGGTATCGGCGAAGGTCGCATGGCCAACCAGGACGTGACGTGGGAGGTGTCGACCAAATACAACGTCGGTATCGAAACCGGGTTTTTCAACGAGTTGAAAATCAATGCCGACTTCTTCTACGAGCGGCGTGAAAACATCTTCCTCGCACCCCAGTTCTCGGAGATTTCGGGGCTTCCCAAGGATTATACCAACTACGCCAACATGGGTCTGATGGAGAACCGCGGCTTCGAGGTTTCGGCCGAATACGTCAAGCGTTTCAGCAAAGACCTCACCGTCTCCGTTCGCGGAAACTTCACCTTTGCCCGCAACAAGGTGATCGACGACGGCAAGTACTATGCCTATCCGTGGCAGGATCAGCGCGGCGTGCGTTACGGACTGACCATGGGCTACCGTGCCATGCACCTCTTCTCGCAGGAGGAGCTGGACAACATGCCCGACTACTATACGCAGTTCGGCCTGGACAAGCAGCAGCTGCGTGCCGGCGACATCCGCTACGAAGACCTCAACGACGACGGCAAGATCACCGAGGCCGACATGACGTGGATCGGTAACCCCGCGATGCCGGAGATCGTCTACGGTTTCGGTGCGTCGCTCAACTACAAGGGCTTCGACTTCTCGTTCCTCTTCCAGGGCGGAACCAACCGTTCCTCCTACCTGAGCGGCGGCTGGTATTTCTACCCGTTCCAGGCAGACCGCGGCCCGAAGTTCATGGGTAACGTGATGACCATGTTCAAGGATCGCTGGACGGTGGACAACCCCGATCCGCACGCCTTCTCGCCCCGCCTCTCCTACGGCGCCGATGCCAACAACTACAAGACTTCGACCTGGTGGCAGCGCGACAGCGGCTACCTGCGCCTGAAGAATGTCGAGATCGGCTATACGCTGCCCTCGGCCTGGGCCAGCAAGCTCCGGTGCAGCTCGCTGCGCATCTATGCCACGGGTGTGAACCTGTTTACGGTCAGCAAATTTATCTCCGACTACTGGGATCCCGAGACGGGTGCCGATGCCTATCCCATGCAGCGCCAGGTTTTCGTCGGTGTGAATTTAACCTTCTAATACAGCCTAAAGAATGAAAAAGAATATCGTATATTTAATGCTCGCGTCGCTCCTTTTGTTTACCGGCTGCGCCAACTATCTGGATCAGGATCCCGAAGACCTGAACTCGATGGACAAGATCTTCTCGTCCAAGATCGAGACCACCAAGTGGTACAACCGCATTTACAGCGACGATTTCATGGTGCAGGAGATGCATTACAGCGGCCAGATTCCCTATTTCTGGTGCACCGACGAATCGGCCTACATTCTCGAATCGCACGTGCGCAATATCGCCGAGGGGAAGATGAGCCCCGACAACTACTACGGCTATACGGGCTACAACCTCTATTTCTTCGTGCGTTACTACCAGGCCATCCGCCATTGCAACCTGTTCCTTGAAAACGTGGACAAGTGCGCCGAACTGGGCGAGATCGACCGCCGCACGATGCGTGCCGAAGCCCGCTTCATGCGTGCCTATTACCACTACCTGCTGCTGCGCCTCTACGGCCCGATCCCCATCGTAGAGACCAGCCGTTCGGCCGACCAGATCGGGGCTTCGCAGGCGCGCAACACGCTCGGCGAATGCGTCCGCTGGATCAACGGCGAGATCGACTGGGCCTGTGAAAACGGCATGCCCGCCGCCCGCGACGAGAAATTCACGCTGGGGCTCCCCACCATCGGTGCCGCCCGGGCCATCCAGTCGCGCATGCTGCTGATGGTCGCCAGCCCGCTCTTCAACGGCAATTCGGCCTACAAGAACTGGACGAATCACGACGGCACAGTGCTCATGCCCCAGACCTATGACAAGGAGCTGTGGAAGGATGCCGCCGATGCCGCCAAGACGGTCATCGACATGACCGAATACCAGTTGCTCAAACCGGCCGCTGACGCTACGTTCGATGAGATCGTGGATAACCTCCGCGCCGTGACGACCACCTGGGGCGCCGGCAAGAATACCGAGATCATCTGGGGGCACCCCAACTCGGTGCAGTGGTACGGCATGTGCGCCCTGCCGGCGCGCTGGTACGGCTGGAACGGCCGCTATTCGCTGGCCATCGGCATGATCAACGATTTCTTCATGGCCGACGGCAGCCCGAGCCGCCCGCTCGAAGAGTGGTTCGCCTCCAAGAAGTTCTCGGCCGAAGCCGGCAACGGCACCATCGCCAATACGTTCTGGATGTTCGTCGACCGCGAGCCGCGGTTCTATGCCTCGGTTCACTTCCCCAACCAGCGCCTGTCGTACGCCTACGAGAACAAGACCGACAGCTACCAGGATGCCGACGGCTACGGCGTGGTCGATTTCTGGTACTCGGGGCTGAGCGGCAACGGCAGCACCCCGGGCGACAAGAACACCTCGGGATTCTCCGTGCGCAAGAACCTCCCGCTGGATTACCGCAGCAACAAGCAGACCAGCGAGGCGACGCGTATGCTCAACGTGCCTTTCCCCATCATCCGCCTGGGTGAGGTCTACCTCAATTATGCCGAGGCCCTGAACGAGTACTACGGCACCTCCCGGCAGGACGAAGCGCTCTATTACCTCAACGAAATCCGCACCCGTGCCGGCATCCCGGCCTATGAGGGCACCTATTCGCAGGACGAGATGCGCGGGATGATCCGCCACGAGCGCAAGATCGAGCTGGCGTGGGAGTGCAACCGCTATTTCGACGTGCGCCGCTGGTTCACGGCCCATGGCCCCGACGGCGAGTTCAACCACGACGAATACGGACTGGACATGTCGCGCGGTACGGGTGCCACCGACCCGGCGTTCTTCACCCTGACCAAGGTGGCCAACAAGCGCTTCGACATCCAGCACTACTTCCTGCCCATCAAGTCTTCGGAGATCATGCTCAATACGCAGCTGGTGCAGGCGCCCTACTATTGATGGCCGCAGCCGGACACATGTTAAACTTAAAAATGGAAAATTCGCTATGAAACAGTTTTTTAAGATACTGGCGCTCGCGGCCCTGGCGCTGCCTTTCACCGGCTGCGACGTGGAGTATTCGGACATAAATATTCTGCCCGACCCGGTTTTCGAACAGAACGGGCTGTACACGGTCAATACCATATCCATCTATGACGACTACGAAACCGTCATCAATGTTTCGAGAACTGCCGGTCTGTCGAAAGAACTGGAATTGGATATCGTGGTGGACGAAACGCTGCTCGCCGAATACAACGAATTGTACAACACCGACTATAAACTGCTGGAAGCACAGTTCTACGACATTCCGAAGAATGCGCAACTTGCAAGTACGGTCAAGTCCGTCGATATTTCCGTGCGGATACATCCCAAAGCCCTGATTGCGGCCAAAGGCATGGCTGCGGCCAACAACATGCTGCTCCCCATCCGTATCTCCAATGCCTCCACGCCCGTCGAGGACGGCGGTTCGATGATGCAGGCGCTGTTGCGTTTGAACATCGTCGAGCCGATTGTGCAGGTGGAGATGCCCGAACAGATGCCGCAGCTGGAGTTCATTCCGACCATTCCGCTGCCGCAGGAAATTACGCTGAACGCCACGGCCAATTTCAACACGCTGGAGGTGGCGAAAATCGGCTATCGGGTCAATGCATCGAAAGTCGATGCCTATAACGAGGAGCACGGCACCTCTTACCAGCTGTTGCCCGAGCAGTATTATAAAATCAAGGAATCGGATTTCGATACGGAAACGCTGGAAATCGAGAGCCGCATCGAATTCGATTGCGCTGCAATCGGCGGTGAGGGCACCTACCTGCTGCCGCTCGAAATGCATTCCGACGACTATTCGGTCGTCCAGCGGGAGCCGGTTTATGTCTTGATTCAGATGTCCGAACTCAAAATATGGGTAACGAACGCCGCCGACCTCGCAAAAACGTCGGGCAAGGGAAAAATCAGGGTGCAGATGAACTCCCCGATGACTGTCGGCCAGCCTGTCGACTTCGTATTCGAACCGGAGAAGGTCGAAACCTACAACACGGAGCACGGGACTGCATTCAAGACGCTGGATGCCGCCAAGGTGGTCGTTACCCCGACTGAAATTCAGGCCGGCAGCCAATACGGCGAACTCTCGTTCGAGCTCGATCTGTCGGAATTGGATTACGACGGCGCCGATAAATACATGGTTCCGTTGACCCTCAAGAGCAGCGAACTGGTGGACGGCACGATCGTAACCGGCCCGTCGACATTCTACATCGAGGTGAACAAGACGCTCAAGGGCACCTACGACAAGGAAGTCTGGGGCGAAGAAAAAAGCAACCGCGTTTTGAAACCGGCTATTTTCATCGCAGGACAGGACGGCTATGCCGAGTCGCGGAATGCGAAGAAGCAGAAGTACATCATCAATTACAACCAGACGTGGACAGGCGGCCTGATTTACTTCAATATTTCGGACGAAACGGTCGCAGGACATCCCAACCGGCGGGTACTCGTCGATTTCTCGGATCGTCCCAACGAAAGAGCTGACGGTTATGACCAGATTGTCGATTCCGGCAGTTATCTGGACACTGACACGGGGGATATTTATTTCAACCTCCGGGTTATGGACGGTGCGTACGGTGCGACGGGCGGATTCGGTATCGAAGTGCTGCTGTCCAACCGTGCAGACCTTTGACGGTCTGGCAGGGCCGATGGCCGGGGGTACACAGGGTATCCCCCGGCCATTGGCAATCGCTGCCCTGCTGGCAGGGGGCTGCTCCGGCCTGTAACCTTTCCGGCACAGATCGCCGCGCTGAAAACCCTGAAATGATTGAATTTTAAATATACCGATTATGAAAAAAATGCGATTCTTTTTGTGCGTAGTCCTGTCGGCCGCGGCGCTTTGGTCGTGCGGCGGCGACGGTGACGGCGAGCCCGGGCCCGAACCTCCCGTGCCGCCCGTCGTGGATCCCAATGCCGTCGAGGTCGTCAACAGCGGCTTCGAAAAGGGGCTCGAAGGCTGGACGCGCGTCGATTTCCACAACGGCGGCAAGGTGACGGTCGAGGTGGTCGAGGGTGCCGGCGTCAACGACAGCCGCTGCATCAAGATCCAGCAGTTCCCCGAGAACGGCCGTTGCGGCGTGGGCATCAAACAGAAGCTTACGGGGCTGGAACCCGACCAGATGTACCGCATGTATGCCAAGGTCAAATATTCGGACATTCCGCAGGACGAGGGGCGCGGCGCCATCCTGTTCGACATGTCCCAGAAGCAGTTCTGGGGCGCCTCGAAATTCCTCTACGGCACCAACCTCAGGAACTGGACGTCGCTCCATTTCGACTTCCTTTCGCAGGACGACGGGACTGCCGAGATCGTCTGCTCGCTGGGGTTCCGTTACGGCGGGACGACCAACGGCGGCTATTCGACCGGCACGGCCTACTTCGACAACGTGAGCGTGGTGAAGGTCACCGACGAACTTTTCATGCAGGAAGGCGAGCATATCCGCCTCTTCGTCGAACCCTCGCAGGTCTACGCCTCGGCGTCGCAGATCACCGAGTGGATCGCCAACCTGGACAGGATGTACGAGTCGTATGCCGACCTGGTGGGGGCGACCCCGCACGAGGGGCGCAAGCTGGCGATCCTTTCGTCGCGCGGGCTCGAAAGCGGTTATTGGGCGCTGGCGGGCTATCCCATCCTGTGGAGCAGCAACTATTCGGCCGTCACCTCGACCTTCGAGGAGCTGGCGCAGCACGGCACCTGGAGCTTCGGCCTGATGCACGAACTGGGGCACGTCTTCAACCTGGGCAATTCGAGCTGGAACTGGAACGACGAGATGTTCGCCAATTTCCGGATGCAGTACGGCCTGGAACAGAACCAGGGCAAGGTCTGGATGGACGAACGGGTCTACACCGGGCGCGAGATTCTCGACATGTACAAGAAGGATTACGACAATACGGTCTACACGCAGGTCAACGACAACGGCATCCATTACATGCTCGGTCGTCTGGCCGGCCCGGGCGGCATCGGCTGGGAACCTTTCAAGGCCGCTTTCCGCGAACTGACGACCACGGGCGGCGCGCCCTCGGGTAAATACGACAAGTTCGAATACCTGCTTTCGCTGCTTTCCAAGCACGCTACCCGGCTGACCGGGCGCGACGTGGATGTCAGAGCGCAGTATTTCACCGAGGCCGAGCTGGCTTCGATCCGCAAACAGTTGCAATAATAACCGCCGTATCCCGTCGCGGGGCGATGCGTCGCCTCTGCCGGGCGGCAATTAATACCCAATGCGAAAATGAAGAGAGTGGTATTTCTACTCGCCGCCGTCGCAGCGTGCGTGCTGTGTCTGTGCGCCTTCGGCTCGAAGGTCAAGGTCTTCTCCGACAATTTCGACCGGCCCGAAAGGTTCGCGCGCTACTGGAACCATAACGCCGGGGAGGTGCCCGGCACGGTCGAATACCTGCCCGAAGGCGGTGCCGACGGCAGCGGATGCGTGAAGATCGCCAGCGCCGAAAAGACCGCCCTGGCCATCAAACACAAACTTACGGGGCTGCATCCCGGCAAGCTCTACCGCCTGAGTGCGCTGATGAAGTGCGACAGCGTGCAGGACGGCCGCGGCGCCGTGCTCTACCTCGACCCCGAGGGACTGGAACAGTCGTGGAATGCCTCGGAGTTCGCCTACGGCACCAACGACTGGACGGAAGTGTATCTGGATTTCGTGCCCGACCGGCAGGGCGAAGCCGTCGTCTGCTGCGGCCTGGGATTCCCCTGGGGCACCTACAACGGAGGCAAGGCCTCGGGGACGGTATGGTACGACAACGTGAAGGTCACGCCGGCGCCCGAGGAGGCCCTCTATACCCGCGAGGGCGAACACATCGTGCTGAAACTCGACCGCGACAAGGTGACCGTCTCCGATGCCGACATCGACGCCTGGCTCTCGAAGCTCGACCGCACGTACGAGGCTTACCGCGACCTGGTGGGCGACGTGCCCTTCGACGGGCGCAAAATCATGATCCTCAACACGCCGGGCATCGAACCCGGTTACTGGGCGCTGGCCGGCAACCCGATCCTGTGGAACAGCCACGTCGCCGTGTCGAAGCTGCTCGACCGCACGGTCGAGTTCGGCGACTGGGGCTTCGGCATCATCCACGAGATCGGCCATGTCTTCTCGCAGGGAAACATTTCGGGTACGGGACGCTGGAACTGGAACGACGAGATTTTCGCCAATTTCCGCATGTCCTATGCCCTCGAAGCGTGCGACGGTACGATGTCGCAGCGCGACATCTGCTACCGGGGTGCCGATGTAATCAACTACTACAAGATTTTCTACGACGAAACCATCGGCGCCGGCATCCCCAAGAACAACGGCGATGCCCTGCATTACACCTTCCTGCGCATCAAGGAGCGTTACGGGTGGGACGTCTACAAAAAGGCGTTCCGCGAACTCTACGCGCTCGGCGACTCGGGGCAGGAAGGGCTCGAGACGCCCTACGACAAATTCCTCTTCTTCCTCTCCTACGTTTCGAAGGCCGCGGGCGAAGATGTCGTGGCGGCGACCTATACGCCCGGGGAACTGGCCCTGATCGAGGAATCGCTTAGAAACTGATGCCGATGAATACCTTGCGAACAGCCCTCCTGGCCCTGGTCGTGGCCGCCGCGTTCCGCGCTGCCGCACAACCGGTCTATACCTTCCGCGTCAAGGTCGGTATCGACCGCGAATCGGTCGATTCGCTGGGCGGGCGCGACCGGGTCGTGCAACTGACCGAAGATATGTTCCGGCGCGTCAACCGTGCTTTCAACTACGGGGCGCAGTTGCATGCGGTCTACGATTTCGTGGTGGATTGGGACGCCTTCTACATCTACGACGGCGTGTCGGCCGACCAGATCCGCAAGCCCCATCCCGACCACGATTATCTGGTGGTGATGGACGGTTACAAATCCGATCCCCGCGAGACGGGCGGCGGCTGGTACGGCGACGGGATTCAGGCCATCTACCATTCGCGCACGCACAACGACCGTTTCAACAGCCCGTTCGAAAAGAACGCCATCGACGGCATCATCCACGAGTTCGGCCATGCGCGGGGCGTCCCCGACATCTATGCCATGAAGGTCGACGCGGATAAGAACCCCGTCAACGGACAGGCGTTTTCCGGCGTGCGGTGCATCATGAATTATCCCTATGGCGAGGAGCTCTGGAGCGACTATGCCGTCCGCATGATCGACCATGCCGCCGACCGCAATGTCGACATCGACGACCTGGTGGCGGGCGTGTTGCCCGACCGTATCCGGGTCGAGGTGGCGGATGCCGACGCAAGCCCGGCCAAAGGGGCTGTCGTGCGGTTCTATCCCGTGCGGTGGTACACCTATACGGTGACCGCCGAGCCGCAGGCCGGGGCCGCGACCGACCGCCGCGGACGCTGTACGGTTCCCGTTGCGCGAATTTTCGAACCCGAGGAGGAGTTCGGCGTGCGCTATTGCAACTGCCTGGTCGAGGCGGAATACGACGGCGTGAAAGCCTATGGCTGGCTGCCGCTCTACGAGTTGCAGAACGCCCGTTTTGCCGGGCAGCGGGAGCATACGCTCCGGTTGCGGCTCAAACGCGGCTGCGGACTGGTGCGCACCGTAGGAATTGACGAATAATTGCTATCTTTAGGGCTCTCAATCACTAAACACCGAACTATGACCCGAAGAACCTTACTGACTTGCATTTTCATGCTGTCCGCAGTTGCCGTATGCGGACAACGCTGGCAGATCGCCCCCGACGGGCGGGGCATCGTATGGAAGGTCGGCAGCGACATCCCGCACGACGACCACATCGAGATGAGCGGCGAGCGGATGGCCTTCGTGCTCCGCTGGGGCGTCGACTCGCGCGGGGCGTTCCGCCAGGAACGTTCGCTCGTCTTCCCCCTGCTGCGCACCCTGCCCAACAACACCCACGCCAGCCTGATGTACCGCATGGCCGCGGACATCCCTTCGCTGCTGGGCGTCAACGGCCTGGCCTTGCAGGACGAACGGGTCGGGCAGGTGGCCATCGACGGTGCGCTGGAGGTACGGAGCCTCTGGGGCGTGGGCAAGATGAACGTCGGTTCGGCGCGGGACATGAAACCCGAGCCCGTCGTTGAAATGACGCGTACGATCTTCCCTTCGCGCACGCTGCCGCTCATGTGCGAGCGCTATATGCTGCGTAACGTCGGGGCGAAGCCGCTGACGGTTTCCGTACCAGAATTCTCGCAGGTCATAACGACCGACCCGGCCAAGGGCGTCACGGGCAGCTATGTTGTGCGGGGCGACATCGCGGGCAGCGGCACCTTTACGCTTGCCGCGGGGGACTCGCTTGCGTTCGACGCCGTGTTCCAGGCCTACCCGGGCGGCGGAGAGCCCCTGCACCCCGACGTGGCGGCCGAGTTCGCCGCCCGGATGGCGTTCGTCAGGGAGTGCATCGACGCGAACCTCGTGCTCGAAACCCCCGACCCGGTGATCGACACCCAATTCCGCTATGCCAAGCTGCGGGCCGCCGAGAGCATCGTTGCGACCAAGGGCGGCTACATGCACGCCCCCGGCGGCGAATCCTACTATGCGGCCATCTGGGCCAACGACCAGGCCGAATACGTCAACCCCTTCTTCCCCTTTCTGGGCTATGGGGTGGGCAATGCCTCGGCGCTCAATTCGTTCCGCCATTTCGCCCGCTTCATGAACCCCGCATACGAACCGCTGCCCAGCTCGGTCATCGCCGAGGGCGACGACATCTGGAACGGCGCGGGCGACCGCGGCGACGCCGCGATGATCGCCTGCGGGGCGGCACGCTACGCCCTTGCGCGCGGTGACCGTGCCGAGGCCGCCGAGCTGTGGCCGCTCGTCGAGTGGTGCCTCGAATACTGCCGCCGCCAGCTTACGGCGGACGGCGTCGTGGCTTCCGACACCGACGAACTGGAGGGGCGTTTCCCCACCGGCGATGCCAACCTCTGCACCTCGACGCTCTATTACGATGCACTGCTGTCGGCCGTGTCGCTCGGCCGCGAGCTGGGTGTGGAATCCGCCCAGACCGCCCGCTATGCCGCACAGGCCAGGGCGCTCGCCCGAGCTATCGACGCGCACTTCGGCGGCGAGGTCGGCGGGTACGACACCTACCGCTACTATGCGGGCAATACGCTGCTGCGCTCGTGGATCTGCATGCCGCTGATCGTGGGGCTGAAGGAGCGCAGCGAAGGCACCGTCCGGGCGTTGCTCGGCCCCGAGCTGATGACCGACGACGGCCTGCTGACCCAGCAGGGCAGCTCGACGTTCTGGGATCGCTCGACGCTCTACGCCCTGCGCGGGATCTACAACGTGGGGCAGGCCGACCGTGCGACCGAACTGCTGCACCGCTATTCGCAGCGGCGCCTGCTGGGCGACCATGTGCCTTATCCCATCGAGGCGTGGCCCGAAGGCTCGCAGCGCCACCTTTCGGCCGAGAGCGGGCTCTACTGCCGCATCATCACCGAGGGCCTGTTCGGCATCCGCCCCACGGGGCTGCGGTCGTTCGACCTCACGCCTTCCATGCCCGCTGCCTGGGAGAGCATGTCCCTGCGCCATATCCGGGCGTTCGGCTCCGATTTCGACATCACGGTCGCGCGCGTGGCGGACGGCAGGCTCCGCATTACGGTGGCCCGGCCCGGCGCAAAACCGAAAATATACCGCGCGGCACCCGGCGCGACGATACGGGTGAAACTAACCGATTAACAATCCGATTTACCTATGAACCTTTTCCGCTGCTTTGCCATTTCGTTTGCATTGTCCTTCGCGGCCGCCTGCTCGTCCGGCCCCGGGACTGATTTCAAAGTCGCCTCGCCCGACGGGACGCTCTGCGTCGGGATCCGTGCGGCCGACTCGCTGACCTATACCGTGACCCGCCACGGTACGCCCGTGCTGCTGCCTTCGGCCATCGGGCTGCACTTCGCCGACGGTACGGTGCTGGGACGCGGTGCGAAGGTGACCGATGCGCGGCGCGAAACGGTGGAACGGGTCGTCGAGGCTCCCTTCTACCGGCAGGCACGCTTCACGGAGCATTACAACCAGCTGAGGCTTACCTTCGAAGGCGGTTATGCCGTGACTTTCCGGGTCTTCGACCAGGGTTGCGCCTACCGTATCGAAACGCATCTGCCGGGCGAACGAACCGTGGCCGGTGAAGTGGCCGAGTTCAATTTCGCGGGCGACCCCGGGTTGTTCGCCGCCTATTCCGACGGCCTGTGCAACGCCTACCAGAGCCAGTATGAGAAGTGCCGCCTGAACGCGCTGGGGACGGAAAAACCCGTCCTGCTGCCGCTGGCCGCCGACTGCGGCGCCGCCGGCCGCGTGTTGGTCTGCGAAGCCGATCTGGAAGCCTATCCCGGCATGTTCCTGACGCCCTCGGCGGGCGGCCTGCGGGGGCTGTTTGCCGCCGTGCCCGACAGTTGCTACCTTCACGAGCGCCGCTGCCAGGAGAAGGTCGCCACGCGCCACGACTATATCGCCCGCGTCGAGGGCACGCGGACATATCCGTGGCGTATCCTCGCCGTGGCCGACGAAGACCGCGAACTCCCGACCAACGACTTGGTCTATGCCCTCGCCGCAGAGAACCGTATCGGCGACTGCTCGTGGGTGAAGCCCGGCAAGGTGGCCTGGGAGTGGTGGAACGACTGGGGGCTGACGGGCGTGGACTTCGAGCCGGGTATCAACACGCGAACCTATAAGGCCTATATCGACTTCGCGGCCGACTACGGGCTCGAATACGTCGTGTTGGACGAAGGGTGGTCGGATCCGAAGGCCGGCGACGTGATGTCCGTGGTCGAGCAGATCGACCTGCCCGAACTGGTGCGTTATGCCGACGCCAAAGGTGTCGGGCTGATGCTGTGGGTCGTGGGCAACGTGCTCGACGCCAAGCTCGAAGAGGCGTGCAGCTACTATGCCGGATTAGGTATCCGCGGCTTCAAGGTCGACTTTATCGACCGCGACGACCAGAAGGCCGTCGAGCTGGTCTACCGCCTTGCCCGGGTCGCCGCCGCGCACCGCCTGGTGCTCGATATCCACGGCGTTTACAAACCCACGGGTCAGAACCGCACCTATCCCAATATCATCAATTTCGAAAGCGTCTTCGGGCTGGAGGAACTCAAGTGGAGCAATCCCGACATGCCGCTCTACGACGTGACCTTCCCCTTCATCCGCATGGTGCAGGGCCCGGTGGACTACACCCCCGGCGCCTACCGCAATGCCACACGCGAAGGCTTCCGGATAGACTACCGCAACCCGATGAGCCAGGGCACGCGGGCGCACCAGGTGGCGGCTTACGTGGTTTTCGACGCACCGCTGGTGATGCTCTGTGACTCCCCGACGCGCTACATGGCCGACGAGGCCTGCACGCGCTTCATCGCTTCGCTGCCCGTCGTGTTCGATACGACGCGGGTGCTCGCGGGCGAGATCGGCGAATATATCGTCACGGCACGCAAACGGCAGGATTGCTGGTATGTGGGCGGGCTTACCGGCTGGACGCCGCGCACGCTCGATGTCGACCTGTCGCTGCTCGACCCCGGGCGGGAGTATACGGCCACGCTGCTCGCCGACGACGGCCGCTCGGCTGCGGAGCCCGCCCGCTATGTGCTCTCCACGCAACGGGTGACCTCCGCGACACGGCTGCAAATACCCGTGGCGCCCGGCGGCGGCTTCGCGCTGAAGATCGAACCGGCTGATAACAAATAACCCTATCCGAAAAATACGACCCTTATGAACCGAACCCTGAGAAAATGCTGCGCCGCCCTGCTGGCCATCCTGGCCGTATATGCGGCACCTGCGGCGGAAAAAACCGTCTACCTGAAAGATTTCCTTGCGCCCGGCGCTGCCGGGACGGATGCCGTGCCCGCCGTGCGGGCCGCGCTGGAACACTGTGCCGAGGTCGGCGCCTCGCGGCTCGTGCTGCCCGGCGGCCAGCTCCGCATGCGCCCCGACCGGGCGGTCGAAAAGTACCAGTTCATCAGCAACAACGACGAGAGCCTCAAGCGCATCGCGTTCGACCTGGTGGGTATGCGCGACTTCGAGATCGACGGCAACGGCACCGAACTGCTCTTCACGGGCTTCATCTCGCCGTTCAGCCTCGAAGACTGTGAGAACATTACGGTGCGCGACCTGACGATCGACTTCACCCGTACGTTCAATTCCGAGGGCACCGTTGTGGCGAAGGGCGACGGTTGGCTGGAAATCGAGTTCCCCGAAGATTACCTCTGCGACATCGTCAACGGCTGCCTGCGTTTCCGCGATGCCGAGGGTACGGTGTACCCCTTCTCCAACCTGCTGGAGTTCGACGCCGTGCGGCGCGAACCGGCGTTCCGTGCCACGGACTACTGGCTGTCGAACCGGACGATCCCGGCCGAAAAATGCGCCAACGGCAACATCCGCATTCTGCGCAAAGACCTGACCGCCACGGTCGGCAACGTGATGGTATTCGGCGCGGCTGCGCGTTACAACCCCGGTTTCACGCTCGCCGACTGCCGGGGCGTTGCCATCCGCGACGTCAACCTCTACCACTGCGGCGGCATGGGTGTGATCGCGCAGCGCAGCCGCGACATCGAGCTTCGCAAGCTGGTGATCGTCCCCTCGCCCGGCAAGGGACGCATGATCAGCATTACGGCCGACGCCACGCACTACGTCAACTGCGGCGGCTACATCCGCATGATCGACTGCACGTTCGAGAACCAGAAAGACGACGCGACGAATATCCACGGGCTGTACATGGCCGTCGAAAAGGTCGGGGGCCCCGACAAACTGCTGCTCCGCTGGCGCAACTCGGGGCAGTACGGCGTGGATTTCATCGTGCCGGGGATGCCCCTCGAACTGGTCGACAACAACAACGTGGAGACCTATGCCCGCCGGACGGTGAAGTCCGTCAGGCGCCTCAACAAGGTTTACACCGAAGTCACCTTCACCGAGCCGCTCCCCGACGGGGTCGAGCCCATGCATGTCGTGGCGGCCGACGACGAATATCCCGAGGTGCTCATCAAGGGCTGCCGCATGCGCGGCAACCGGGCGCGCGGACTGCTGCTGGGCTCGCGCAACCGCATGGTCATCGAGGATAACTACTTCCACATCGCCGGGGCGGCCATCCTGATCGAAGGCGACGCCAACTACTGGTACGAGCAGTCGGGCGTGCGCGACGTGGTGATCCGCCGCAACCTCTTCGAGAACGGCAACTACGGCAGTCCCGGTTGGGGCTCGGCATGTATTGCCGTGGGCAGCGGCATCCCCGACCGCGAGACCAGCCGCTACCACCGCAACATCCGGGTCGAGGGCAACACCTTCCGCGTGTTCGACCCGCGTATCGTCAACCTCTACTGTGTCGACGGGTTCGTGTTCACGCAGGACAATGTAATCGAATATACCGATGATTATCCCGTTTTATCCGGGGAAAAACGTAACTTTATCACCCGGAACTGCGATAATATTGTCATTGAAAAAGAGCAAACCGACAAATAATCCCAAACTATGAAACGATTTTTTTTAGCCGCAGTGGTCTTGTTGCTGGCTGTGCAGGCGGAAGCCGAAGTGAAACTTCCGGCTCTGCTCGGAAGCAATATGGTGCTGCAACGCAATACGGAAGTGAATTTCTGGGGCGAGGCATCGCCCCGCAGCCGGGTGCTGCTCACCGCCTCGTGGGACGGTCGCACGTACGACGCCAAGGCCGACGCTGAGGGCAGGTGGGCGATGAAAATCGCCACGGGCGAAGCCGGAGGCCCCTATACCGTGACCGTCAGCGACGGCAAGGAGGTCGTGCTTGACAACGTGATGCTGGGCGAAGTGTGGGTCTGCTCGGGACAGTCCAACATGGAGATGCCTGTGAGCGGATTCATGTTCCAACCCGTCGAGGGGGCGGTCGATGCCATCGCCGATGCGGGCATGTACCCCGGCATTCGGATGTTCACCGTCCCCAGGGTCTCGTCCAAGACGCCCCTGGACGATTGCGATGCGGCCTGGCAGACCGCGACGCCCGCCTCCGTCGGCCAGTTCAGCGCCGTGGGCTATTTTTTCGGGCGTATGCTCTACAAGGCGCTGGGCATTCCGGTCGGGCTCATCACCTCCAACTGGGGCGGTTCGACCATCGAGGCGTGGATGACCGTCGACGCCATCGACGCGACGCCGGGCATCGACCACGCCGTTGCCAAGTCGGGAACCTACGACAACAGCATTCCCCAGCGGCTCTACAACGGAATGATCCTGCCCGTCTGCCGCTATACGGCCAAAGGGTTCATCTGGTACCAGGGCGAGTCGAACCGCAAGAACTGGTACGATTACAAGGCGTTGCAGGTCTCGCTCGTCAAACTCTGGCGGGAAACCTGGGGCGACGGGAAGATGCCGTTCTACTATACGCAGCTGGCGCCTTACCGCTACGAGGGCGACACACTGCGTTCGCTGCCGCTGGTGATCGAGGCGCAGTACCGGGCGCTGGCCGAAATCCCGCACTCGGGGATCGCTGCCACGACCGACTTGGGCAACCCGACCTGCATCCATCCGGCGCGCAAGCGCGAAGTGGGGGAGCGGCTGGCGTTCCTCGCCCTGGCGAACGATTACGGGGTGACGGGGCTGCCCGCCCCGGCGCCGGTATACAAGTCGATGGAGCGCGACGGCAATAAACTGGTGCTGACTTTCGACAACCTGCCCGTCCGGGCCCAAAACGGCGTCGACAGCTTCGTGGCCTTCGGCCCTGAAGGTTATTGCCGTCCGGGCGGCTTCGAGATTGCGGGCGAAGACCGGGTTTTCCACCCTGCCGTTGCGAATTTCAAATATTGGGACAACCGGATCGAAGTGAGCTCCGACCGGGTGCCCGACCCGGTGGCGGTGCGCTACGCCTTCCGCAATTACTGCCCCGAAGCCAATGTCATGACGACGATGGGGCAGCCCCTTGTCCCGTTCCGCACCGACGACTGGCCGCTGGACGACATCGGTCGGATCAGGTAAACATCCGGCGGCCATGCATCCCGAATTCCCCCCCCCTCCCGGCTGATTTCCGGGTACTCCCCGTTGTTTGCGGGGATAGCGCCCCTTATCCTGCGCCTGCATTGCGGACGGCATCGGCCGTCCGCCCGGGGGCGTCATGTCTTCGGGGCGGGGCAGCGGACTGCGGCGCGTAAGGGCGGTGCCCCGACGGATAATGCCTTCCGCTTCGGAGCCGGACGGCGCATTTCTGCTGCCCGAAATAGGTATAATGGCGCCTTGTATTTGTATATATTAAGGAAAGAAAGTATTTTTCCCATCGGATGCTTCCGCCCCGGGAAAGGTTGCGTCGGTTTTGCGGGATGGAATGATAAAGATTATAAAGTTCTCTAAAGGGTCGGCGCTATGGAATTGAGGGTGAAATGTGCGGTATGTGCGGTCGCGATGTGTCTGGTGTTGCGTGCCGGGAGCGGTATGGAGCACAAATTCAGGTATTATACCGACAACAGCGGGTTGTCGTCGAACACCATCCAGTGCCTCTATCAGGATGACAAGGGGTATGTCTGGGTCGGCACGGCCGACGGCCTCGACCGGTTCAACTCCTACGATTTCACCAACTACCGCTCCGATTACCGCCGCCGCAATACGCTCGAAAACAACTGCATTTACAGCCTTTGCGGCGAAGGGTTCCCCAACGGCGACCGCATATGGGTCGGAACCAGCGACGGGGTCTATATCTTCGACTCGAAGGACGAGTCGTTCGTCCACCTGCCCATCCTGGGCAGCGATGGCCGGGAGCGCCGCAACCTGCTGGTCTATTCGCTTGCGGCGGACGTCGCGGGCAACATGTGGATCGGGACGCTCGGCGACGGCCTCTACCGTTACAGCCTCAAGAGCGGCACGTTCGAACACTATAACGCCGCGAAATACCCCGAGGCCTTCTCGTCCGACGTCATCGTGAAGATCCTGCTCGACCACGACAACAACATCTGGGTGGCTTCGGGCGGCGGTTCGCTGCTGAGCCGCTACAACCCCGAGAACAACCGTTTTTCGACCTTCCGGGTCGAGGACACGCTCACGCGCGAGCCGATCTCGCGTATCAGTACCATGTGCCAGGATTCCTTCGGCGACATCTGGATCGCGGGGTATGCCTGCGAGCTCTACAAGTTCGAACTTTCGCGGCTGACGTTCACCTGCAACCGCCCGGAGGACGGCGAGGCGTATGGCCGCGTGCGGAGCATGATCGAATACACCCCGGGGATAATCATGCTCGGGACGGATCACGGCCTGGTGAATTTCAATACCAAGAACCGCAGTTTCGAGCATGTCGACAACGGCACGACCAACCGGAACGGACGGCTCAACGACAAATTCATCCACTCCATCCTCAAGGATCGTGACGGCGGCGTGTGGATCGGAACCTATTTCGGCGGCATCAACTACCTCTCGCCGCTCAGTTCGCTCTTCACGCTCATCGAAGCCGGCGAGGGGTGCGGGCATATCATCAGCAAATTCTGCGAGGATCCCGAGGGGAATATCTGGATCGGCAGCGACGACGGGGGGCTGAGCCTTTACAATCCGCGTACGGGCAGCTATACGCCCGTGGCGGTCGACCCGCGTGACCGGGCGCTCAACATCCATGCGCTCACCATCGACGGCGGATGGCTGTGGGTCGGGACGTATGGCGACGGGCTTTACCGCATCGACCTGCGCACGCGGCAGATGAAGCACTTCACGCAGGCCGGCACGGGACTCGACAATCTCGACGTCTATTCGGTTTTCCGCGATTCGCGGGGGCAGTTGTGGATCGGCACCAAAATGGGCATCTGCCGTTACGACGACGTTTCGCAGACCATCACGTGCGCATTCGGCCTGGGACATAACAGCGACGTGGTGGACATCTGCGAGGATGCCCGCGGGCACCTGTGGTTCGCGTCGCTGGGCAAGGGGTTGATCCGCTACGGGTTCGACGACGGCCGGTTCGCCCTCTGTTCGCACGATTCCGGGGGCGGGCTTTCCGATTTCGTGAGCTGCCTGGCCGTCGAGGGGGACAACCTGTGGATCGGCACCCACGGCTGCGGGCTTTGCCGTTACGACATCGCGGCCGACACGCTCTCCAGGGAGTTCGACATGCTGCCCTACGGCAACTGCGCCGTGTTCCAGATCGTGCAGAACGGCGGCGAACTGTGGCTCACGACCAACCGCGGGCTGCTGAAATACAGCCCCGGGAACGGCCCGCAGTCGATCTACAAGTTCACCTCCGACGACGGACTGCTGGCCAATATCTTCAACGCCAATTCGGGCATCAAGTCCTCGACCGGGCATATCTACATCGGCTGCAACAACGGCATCAACAAGTTCTATCCCTATGATTTCACGCGCCGCGAGAATTCGGCCAAGCTCAGCGTCGTCTTCCCCGATTTCAAGCTCTTCAACCGCAGCGTGCCCGTGGACGGACGACTGTTGTCCAATACCATCGACTGCCAGCGCTCGGTGCGCCTGCGCGGACGGAAGATGTCGTTCAGCCTTGATTTCATTGCGCTCAACTTCTCCTCGCCGCTGAGGACGGTCTACCGTTACCGGCTGGAGAACTTCGACGACAAATGGATCACCACCGGCCTGGACGAAGGGGCCGGGGTGCAGCATGTCTCCTACACCAACCTGCCGCCGAACCGTTACCGCTTCGTCGTGAGCGCCTCGACCGGCGGCGAGCAGTTCGGCGAGGAGGCCGTGGTCGAGATCCTCGTGCTGCCGCCGTGGTGGATGGCTCGCGCCATGGTCGTGGCCTACGGCGTGCTGGCTCTGCTGGCCGTGGCGGGCGGCGGCCTGTGGCTGCGCCGCAGGATTGGCCGCGCGCACCGCGAGCAGATCGCCTCGATCACCCGCAAGAACAAGCTCGACCTGCTCGAAGCCAAGGTCAGCCTCTTCACGGAGGTGGCCAACGAAATACGTACGCCCGTCGCGCTGATTGCCGCGCCCGTCGAAGAGATCGCCAAGCGCGCCGGGGATTTGCCCGGGCTCCGTGACGACGTGGACATCATCCGCAAGAACTGCGAGCGGCTGCGGACGCTGGTCGACCAGATCCTGAACCTGAAAAGCGCGGAGGAGGGCGAGCATGCCGCCTCCTGCGTTCCGGAGCGCGTCGACGTACGGGAAGTATTGCGGACGGTGGTCGCGGCGGTGGGGGATGCCGTCCCGCGGCGGGGTATCGCGGTGCACCTCGGGCTGCCCGGCGAAGCCCTCACGGCCGAGATGTGCTGCGACCACTTCTCGAAGATCGTGGGCCAGATACTCGGTAATGCCTACCAGTTCGCCGAGAGCCGCATCGACGTGACGCTCGAAGGCCCCGGCGGGGAGGTGCCCGGCGATGTGTTCCGGGTGCGTGTCCGCGACGACGGCGCGGGGATAGACCGGGCGGAGAAGGCACGGATATTCGAACCTTTCTATACGTCGGACAAGTGTGTCTCCGGCAGCGGGCTGGGGCTGGGGCTCGCCGTGGCGAAGAGCCTGGCGACCCGGATGGGCGCCGTGCTCGGGGTCGAAAGTGCCGTGGGACAGTGGACGGAGTTTACGGTGACGGTTCCGCTCGGTGCACCCCGTCCCGTCCCCGGGACGGATGGCGATTCCGGAGTGCCTGCCGGGCAGCCGGCCGTGGCGGCCGTGCAGCCCGAGGTGCAGAAGCGGCTGCCCGACATCCTGCTGGCCGAGGATAATGCCGACTTCGCGGACTTTTTCGTGCGGCATCTCTCCGGCAGCTATACGATCCATTGTGCGACGGACGGACGGCAGGCGCTCGACCTGCTCCGAAGCCGGAGCATCGCGGCCGTCGTGAGCGACGTGGCGATGAAAGGGATGGACGGCGTGGCGCTCTGCGCGGCGATCCGCAACGATCCGGCGCTGGATCACCTCCCCGTGGTGCTGGTTTCGGTGGACTCCTCTTCGGCGGCGAAGGTGCGTGCGCTGGAGGCGGGTGCCGACGCCTACCTCGAAAAGCCGTTGTCGGTGGACTACCTCGACTGCCAGATACGGGCGCTTATCGGCATCCGCGGCCGGCTGCGCCTGAAATTCTCGAAGATGCCCTACCTGGTCATGGATGGGGATGCGGCGAGCCCTTCGGGCAACCGTTTCATGGCGCAGGTGAACCAGTATGTCATGGATAACATCTCCAATTCGAATCTTTCGGTCGAGGACATCGCCGCAGCCGTGAATGTCAGCCGTACGCTCTTTTTCTCGCGCATCAAGTCGCTGACGGGCACTACGCCCAACGAGTTCCTGCGCTCCACGCGCCTCAGGGTGGCCGCCGAGCTGCTTTCCAAGTCCAACGACCTGCGCGTCACGGAGATATGCTATATGGTGGGCTTCACTTCGACCTCCTATTTCGCCAAGTGCTTCCATGCGCAGTTCGGGATGCTGCCCACCGAATTCATGGAGAAATACCGCCGGGAGTGATCCTGATGTTACGGTTGTTTGCGCGGGGCGCAGTGCGTACGACCGGGGCAGGCGCCTGCCGCCTGCAAGGGTTCTCGATGCTCTGGTAGTAGCCGATCGTCACGACGTTGATCCCGAAGAAGGGATAGCCCGCCGCGAAGACGGCAGTCCCTGCACGGCGATGGCGTACGCCGGGGCGTCGGGCGTCAGGAACAGCCCCACGATCCACGGACTGCATAGCCACGTGAATCCGAATACCGCCAGCCCGCAGACGAACGCTGTGCCGAGTGCCATCGCGAACGCATCCCTGCCGCGCCGCATCAGCCCTGCGCCGTAGTTGTAGCTGATGATCGGCTGTGCCGACTGGATGATGCCGTTGTAGACCATGAAGATGATCGGGAAGATGTAGCAGGCGATGCTGTACGCCGCCACGCCGTCCTTGCCGGTGTAGCGGATAAAGGTGTAGTTACCCACGACCATCAGGCACGAAATGGCCAGCTCGCTCAGCAGCGCCGGGAACCCGATGTAGGTCATGTAGCCCAGATTGCGGGCTGTGAGGCGCAGGCTCTTGTAACTGGTTTTGAACTTCACGAAGTGCAGCGTCCGGCTGTGGCGGAACATGTACCGCAGCATCACGCCCGAGCCTACTATGTAGCCGACTCCCGTTGCGATGGCGGCGCCCGCGAGCCCCCACCCGAATTCGAAAATGAAGAGGTAGTCGAGTGCGATATTGATGACGCCGCCATGATGTTGCACGCCATGGCGAACCGTGGTGCGCCGTCGAGCCGCACGATAAACATCAGGATATTGAAGACGGCCAGCGGCGCGAGGAACAGCGTGAACCACACGAGGTATTCGCGCGCGGGACCATCAGCTCGCCGGGCGTGCCCAGCAGCAGCAGCAGCGGTTTGTGGCAAAGGATCAGCAGGGCGCTGAGCAGCACGATCAGCAGTGCCGGAACGAAGAGCGACTGCGTGATGTTGATCTGGGCCACGCGGCGTTTGCCCTGCGCGAGATTCACCGATGCCACCACCGAGCCGCCCATGCCGAACATCAGCCCGAGCCCCGTGCCGAGCGTGAAGAGCGGCGCGACGATATTGACCGAGGCGAGTGCGTCGCTGCCTATGCCCCGGCCCACGAAGATGCCGTCGGTGATGACGAACACCGCCGAGAAGACCATCCCCATGACCGTGGGAAAGAGAAAGCGGCGGAAGCTTCCCGACGTCCGAACTGCTGAAATCGATACTGTCTCGTAACATACTCCTTACTTTTATCGAGGTGGTGCAAAAGTAAGGCTTCGGCGCGGGAAAAGTTACCTTATGGTAATTTCGGTATTATTTGACCCCGGCGCGGATGCGGCTCAGGCTTTGGGGCGTGAGGAAGAGGTAGGCCGCAAGGTCTTTCAGTGCGATGCGCTGCAGTAATTGGGGGTATTCGCGCAGCATGCGCTTGTACTGCTCGCTCTTGCCGCGCCATGCGAAGTCGGCGAAATACTCCTCGTGCCGGCGCAGCTGCTCTTCGGCCATGCGGCGGCCCCAGTCGGCCAGTTCGGCGTCCGCGGCGAAGAGCTCGTCCATGCGGGCGCGGGGGATGCGTACCAGCGTCGCGGGCTCCATGGTCTCGATCGTGTGGCCCGATAATGCCGCCGGGCTGTGTCCGAGCGTCGATGTAGCCGGATCGCCCTCGAACGCAGAAGGAGAGGATCACGCACTTGTCCTCGCGCATGACATACGTGCGCACCGAACCTTCGGCCACGAAGCAGACGTCCGCATCGCGCTGCCCCTCCTCGATGATGACCTCCTTGCGGGCGTGTCGCGTCAGCGTGGCGGAGTGCATGAGCAGACCCGTGCCCTCGTCCGAGAGCGCGTAGCGTTCGGTCAGTATCCGTGCGAAATCCATGCGGCAAAGGTAGGCTTTTTTCCGCAATTGCGAAAAGGCCGCCTATTCCGTCGTTGCCGGAAGGTTTTTTTGCCGGTTTGTCATGTCGGAATAGCAGGATGTGTGACAATTTGTGACATTTTTTCGTTTTCATGCGGCTGGCACAGGATTTGACCTTTTACGGATGAAACCGCTCCGGAAGGGGCTGCGAAAGAAAGGATAAAGTTAAACCGAATAAAACCAGGAGGACAAAATTATGACACCTGCAAGAACGAATCAGAACTGGCTGCCGGGAATTTTCAACGAGATTCTGGGCGACAACTGGCTGGCCGAGCGCCGCAGCACCACGGCTCCCGCCGTCAACATCATCGAAGACGAAGACGAGTACAAGGTCGAGGTCGCCGCTCCGGGCATGACCAAGGAGGACTTCAAGGTCCACATCAACGAAGACAACGAGCTGATCATCTCCCTGGAGAAGAAATCCGAGGAGAAGGAGGAAGACAAGAAACGCAAGGGTACCTACCTGCGCCGCGAATTCTCCTATACGCAGTTCCAGCAGAGCCTGCTGCTGCCCGACAACATCGAGCGCGAGAAAATTTCGGCCAGGGTCGAAAACGGCGTGATGACCATTGACATTCCCAAGAAGAAGGTCGAGGAACTGGCCGCCGCCACGCGCCAGATCGAAGTGAAATAGGGCTTGCGAGCCCGACGTGGGAGGGGAGTGCCTTACAAGGTACTCCTTTTTTCGTGGCATGTCTCGGCATAATAATAGCCCTTTTATACCTAAAAACGTCCACGGGCGGACAATTCATCCGTAAATCCGCTATCTTTGGGGCATACGCGACAGCATACTAAACCGACGAACATGAAAGTAGGATTGTTCATACCCTGTTATATCAACGCCGTCTACCCCGGGGTGGGGCGTGCGTCGTACGAACTGCTCTCGCGGCTGGGCTGCGAGGTGGATTATCCCCTCGGACAGACCTGCTGCGGGCAGCCGATGGCCAATGCCGGGTTCGAGAAGGACGCCCGGGCGCTGGCAGAACACATGGATGCGCTTTTTTGCGCAGTACGACTACGTGGTCGGGCCTTCGGCCAGCTGCGTGGTTTTCGTGCGCGAGGGCTATCCGCGGTTGTTGGACAATTACCGCGAGCATGCCTGCGTCGATTCGCGTATCTGGGAGATCTGCGAGTTCATCCACGACGTGGTGAAGCCCGCGAAGCTGGATGCACGTTTCCCGCACCGGGTGAGCGTGCACAACTCCTGCCACGGGGTGCGCAAAATGGGGCTGTCATCGCCCAGCGAGCTGAACGTGCCCTATATGTCGAAGCTGCGCGACCTGCTCTCGCTGGTCGGGGACATCGACATCGCCGAGCCATCGCGCCGCGATGAATGCTGTGGTTTCGGCGGCATGTTCTCCGTCGAGGAGAACGCCGTGTCTGTCTGCATGGGGGCGCGACAAGGTGCGCGACCACATGGCTACGGGTGCCGAATACATTACGGGCGCCGACTCTTCGTGTCTGATGCACATGCAGGGGGTTATCGACCACGACAAACTCCCAATCCGCACCATCCATGCCGTTGAAATCCTCAATTCGAAGTTATGAGCACCCACTCCAAAGCCGCCGCGAAATTCATCGCCGACGCCGATCGCACGGCGTGGCACGACAAGGCGCTACGCCGTACGCGAAAAGCGCGACAAGATGGCACGCACGGTGCCCGAATGGGAAGACCTGCGGCGCATGTCGTCCGAGATCAAGCGCCATACGCTGAGCCATCTGGGGCATTACCTCGAAGAGTTCGAACGCAACGCCACGGCCAATGGCATGGCGGTGCACTGGGCCGCCGACGCCGACGAGATGAACGCCACGGTGTGGCGTCTGGTGCAGGAGCACGGCGGGCGGAACCTCGTCAAGAGCAAGTCGATGCTCTCCGAGGAGTGCGGGCTTACGCCCTACCTGCGCGAGCGGGGCGTCGATGCCGTCGAGAGCGACCTGGGCGAGCGGATCATGCAGTTGCTGGAGCTGCCGCCCAGCCACATCGTGCTGCCCGCCATCGGCGTACGCCGTGAGGAGGTCGGCGAGCTTTTCGAACGCGAGTTCGGCACCGAGCACGGCAACAGCGATCCCACCTACCTGACGCATGAGGCTCGCCGCCAGTTGCGGCCCAAATTCCTGGGTGCCGACATCGCCATGACGGGCGTCAACTTCGCCGTGGCTTCCACGGGGACGCTGGCCGTCTGTACCAACGAGGGGAATGCCGACATGGGAACGTCGTTCCCCGACCTGCATATCGCCATCATGGGGTTGGAGAAGGTCATCCCCGACATGCGGGCGCTGGCGGTCTTCACGCGCCTCTTGGCGCGTTCGGGGACGGGGCAGCCCGTCACCTCCTACACGTCGCTCTACCGCAAGCCTGCACCGGGCAAACGGATACACGTCGTGATCGTGGACAACGGCCGCTCGGAGTGGCTGGCCGATGCCGCGCACCGCAACATGCTCAAATGCCTGCGTTGCGGCGCCTGTATGAATACCTGCCCTGTCTACCGGCGCTCGGGCGGCTATTCCTACTCCTATTTCATCCCCGGGCCGCTGGGCATCAACCTGTCGATGCTGCGTTCGCCGAAGCTCCACCACGGCAATGTCTCGGCCTGCTCGCTGTGCTACTCCTGCTCGGACGTATGCCCGGCGATGATCGACCTCGGGGAACAGATTTACGCATGGCGGCAGGAGTTGGCGCCCATGCATCTGGCCGACCCGGTAAAGAAACTGACGGTCAAAGGCATGGACTTCATCATGGGAGGGCGACGACGATTCTACGGCGGCATCGCGCTGGCCCGCGTCGCGGAGCATCTCCCGCACGCCGTGCTCAACAACCGGTTCAATCCGTGGAGCGCCCCGGGCCGCGACATGCCGCCGTTCGCCCCCAAGACGTTCAATGCCCTGTGGAAGCGGGGCGAGGTAAAATCCGGAAAAATGAGTAAAGATGAATAACAGCAAGGAAAACATACTGAAACGGATCGCCGCGGCGGGAATGCCCGAATACGCATACCCCGACTTCGGCTACGAACCCCAGCATTTCGACGACCCTGCGGCGATGTTCGCCCAGCGGCTCCGGGCGGCCGGGGGCGAGGCCGTATGGCTGGACGGGGCAACGACGCTCGATGAGGTCGTACGCCGCTGCTACCCCGATGCGAAGAGTGTCGCTTCGGCACTGCCCGAAGTGACGCTCGCCACGGTGAATCCCGACCGGGTCGAAGACCCGCGCGAGTTGGTCGACATAGACTTGGGGGTCGTTTCGGGGGCGTTCGGCGTCGCCGAGAACGGTGCCGTGTGGATCCCGCAGGACATCCGCCACAAGGCGCTCTATTTCGGCGCCACGGCGCTGATGGTCGTCATCCCGCGCGATGCGCTGGTCGATACGATGCACGAAGCCGTCGTGCGCCCCGAAGTCGGGGACTTCGCCTACGGGTGTTTCATGTCGGGCCCTTCGAAGACGGCCGACATCGAACAGGCGCTGGTATTCGGCGCCCACGGGCCGATGTCCGTCACCGTCGTGCTGCGCTGACCGTCTGCCCCGGGAGCGGGGAGTATGCCATGTGCCGGTCGGGATTTCCCGTGCCTTTTTCTGCCGCGGCAGCCGGCTTTTTCGCGGGCTTGTTTTTCCGGTACGGATTTTTTATCTTTGCCGTATGACGACCGAACTTTGTGCCTATTCCATTGAAGCGTGCGAGACCGCCCGCCGTGCGGGTGTCGCCCGCGTCGAACTCTGCGCCTCGCCTTACGAGGGCGGCACGACCCCTTCGGCCGCGGCCATCCGCATGGCGCGCCGCATCGAAGGCTTGCAGCTCAGTGTGATGATCCGTCCCCGCGGCGGGGATTTCCTCTATGACGACGCCGAATTCCGGCAGATGCTCGAAGAGGTGCGCTTCGCCCGCGAATGCGGCGCCGACGGCGTGGTCTTCGGCTTGCTGACGCCCCCCCGACGGACGGGTCGACGGCGCGTACGGCGGCCCTCGTGGCCGAAGCCGGGCCGATGCAGACCACCTTCCACCGGGCGTTCGACATGACGTGCGACCTGGAGGAGGCGCTCGAAGCGGCGGTGGCTGCCGGATGCCGCCGGATCCTGACCTCGGGGGGCCGCAATACGGCCGTCGAAGGCATCGACACGCTGCGGGCGTTGGTGGCGCAGGCCGCCGGGCGCATCGAACTGATGGCCGGCAGCGGCGTCAACCCCTCGAATGTGCGGCAGCTGGCGGCCACGGGCGTCGATGCCGTGCATTTTAGCGCTCGCAGCGTGCGTCCGGGCGGCATGGTTTTCCGCAACCCGCATGTTTCGATGGGCGGCTGCGGCGATGTTTCCGAATACGATCTTCTTTGTGCCGACGAACGGCTCATCCGACAAATACTTACCCTGCTCGAACCATGAAACGCATCATCTTCCTTTTGCTGGGGGCGTGTCTCTGTGCCTGCGGCCGTTACGGCTGCGGCGTCCCCGCCGAATACGAACCTCTGCTCGACGCAGCGCTGGCCGACTGCCCGCGCGCCGACAGCCTGCGGAATTTGCTGCGGCAAACCCCGCGCGAGCAGCGCGAAGGAATGGCCTTCCTGATCGCCCACATGCCCCGGGGCGACCGCGACACGATGCGCCTCGACCTGCTGCGCGAGAATGTGGAATATGCCTACCGTGCCCGCCGGGACTACCCTTGGACACGTGCGCTGCCCGATTCCGTCTTCCTGAACGAGGTACTGCCCTATGCCGCCGTGGACGAGGTGCGCGACAGCTGGCGGGCGGATTTCTACCCGCGCTTCGCCCGGCGCGTGGCGCTTTGCCGCGACATCCGCGCGGCGATCGACTCCGTGAACCGGAATATCGCGGCCGACGTCGGGGTGGAGTACAACACCGCCCGCGAAAAGACCAACCAGAGCCCCGCCGAGTCGATGCGGCAGCATATGGCCTCCTGCACGGGGCTTTCGGTCCTGCTGGTCGATGCCCTGCGCGCCGCGGGCATTCCCGCGCGCTTCGCCGGAACTCCCGCATGGCACGACGATCGGGGCAACCACAGCTGGGTCGAGGTGTGGATCGACGGCCGCTGGCATTTCACGGAATATTACCCTTCGGGGCTCGACCATGCCTGGTTTCTTTCGGATGCCGGGCGGGCCTCGACGACCGTATGCACGGCATTTTCGCCGTTTCGTTCCGGCCCGCGGGCGACTGGTTTCCGATGGTGTGGAGCGAGGATTCGCGCGAGGTCCACGGCGTGAACGTCACGCAGCGTTACCGCGACCTTTATGCCGCCTACGAGCATACCCTCGTGGCGCAGGGAAGGCATACGACGGTGACTTTTGTGATGTACGACAGTGCGGCGCACGAAGGGCGCTCGGACGCCCGCGTGGCGGCCAATGTCGATGTCTTCTGCGGTGCCGAGCAGATGGGCGGAGGCCGCACGGCCGGGCCGAGGCAGGACATGAACGATGCGTTGAGGTTCCTGCTGGAAAAAGGCAAGTCCTATACGTTCCGCTACGAGAACGCCCGCGGCGAAACGACGGAGGTCACGGCCGAGGTGGGCGATGCCCCGCTGACCGTTACGGGATACATGCGATAGCGCCGTTCCCCCCCCCTGTTCGGGAATCCTGTCCTTCACCGCTTCACCGCCGATGGTGCGGAGCGGGCTGTCGGCTCGCTCCCCGAAAATGGAAATCACCCCTGCCGGAGATAACTCGGGCGGGGGTGAAGTCGTAAGAACCGGGCTTGTCGGACAGCACTTTCCGTTAGGGCTGCTTTTCCGTATCCGTGCCGGGCACTTCGGCCCGGAAGTCGATGTCGATTCGGTCGATCAGCAGGCTCGGAATCGGCACGAGCCCTGTGTGCGGGGCGTGTCCGAGTTCCATATGCAGGATGGGGTAGGGCCGGCCCGACGGGTCGGTTGCGTCGCGCCCGGCGGTGCGGAATCCCATCCGTTCGTAGAAACCCGCGGCCTGCGGGTTCTGCTCGTTGACGTCGACCCGCCGCACGCCGCAGTGCCGTGTGATGTGGTTCACGAGTTGCCGGCCGAATCCCTTGCCCCGCATTCCGGGGGCGACGAACAGCATTTCGAGCATATCGCCTGCGACGCCTGCAAAGGCGGTGAATCCGCCGAACTCGTTTGCCCGGCTGTCGCGTCCTGTTTCGCCCGTTGGGCCTGTCGCGGTCGATCCCCTGTTCCCGTCTGTCCCGCCAGGCCCGTCTGTCCCGTCTGTTCTGTCGCCGGTGTCCCGTGTGACATACAGATCTACGGCCGGAAGCGCTTCGTTGCGAACCATCTGCCGGAAGAAGGGGATGTCCTCCTCGCTGAGGAAATCGTGCGTCGCCCGCACGGAGGCCTCCCAGAGGGCGGTCAGTGCGTCCAGTTCTGCGGGCGAGGGTTGTGTGAGGTGTTCGATCATGTTGCAATAAGGGTTATAATAAGGTTACGGGCGGTTTCCGCCGCGCGAAGTTCCGGGCGAGGGCGGCTGCAAAGGGCGTGCGGAATGTGCGGGCACCGAATGCGCACCCTTTCACGCAGGCGCAGCAGCGGATGCAGCGTGCCGGGTCGGTGTGCAGCTCGTCGCCGCGTGCGATGGCCTGCGTGGGGCACAGTGCGACGCAGCGGCCGCATTGCGTGCAACGTGCGGCATCTCCCTCGGGCAGCAGGACGACGGGGTTGCGTTTCTGCCGGCGGCGGTAGCCCAGTACGAACCGGATGAAGCGCAGCTTCGGGAGGAGCGGTGTACGCGGTTCGCGCAGCTTCGCGGGGTCGATGGGGACAAGGGCGCCCGTCGCGGGGGCCTTGGCTGCATCCATGCTGTCGGTTTGGGTTGTCCGGGTGGTTGCTGCGGTGTCGGATGCCGTTTCCGGGTTCCTGCCGGGAGAAGACCCTGTTTTCGCTAATTTTTCGCGCACCTGAGCCCCGAATGCCGTGGCGGCAGCCAGATCCTGCGCGTCGGGGCGTCCCTGTGCGATCGGGGTTTCGGGCGTGCTGTACGAATGCTCGCCGACGAATGCCCCTGCCGCTACGGGCACGAATCCCCGCTCCGCGACGAACGAGGCGAGCTCTGCGACGGCCGTGCCGAACGAGCGGTTGCCGTAGACGGCCAGGACGATGGCCGGAGTGCCTTCGCCGCGGATCTCCCGCAGGCGTTCCAGGGCTGCGGGTGCCACGTGCCTTCCGTAAACCGGCACGGCGAATATGGCGACGGCCCCAGCCGGCAGCGGAGCGGGTTGTCCGGCGGGGTAGGTCAGGTCGATGGCTGTGACAGCCGGTGCCCCGTGCACGCTTGCCGTTTCGCCTCTGTTCCCGGCGGCAGGCTCCGGTGCCGCCGCGGCGGTTCCCGCTTCCGGGGTTTGCCCGGCAGGGGGCTCTGGTGCCGTGTTGTCTCCGGCGGACGCCCGCGTGGCTCTCCCTTTCGTCCCTGCCATCCCCTGCGCCACGGCTGCGGCGATTCTCCGCGATGTCCCGGTAGGCGAGAAAAAGAGGGTGTAAATGCTTGTCGTTTTCATGTTCGCGGCAGATTTTTTTCGGTGTAAAGATAGCGTTTTTCCGGCTGAATTTTTATATTTGTCCGGAAACCTGTAAAATTGAGAAGAGATGACTATGAAGATTTTTGCATGTGCGGCCTTGCTGCTTGCGTCATGCGGCGGCACGCAGACGGCCGGGGAGCAGGCACAGACCCCCGAAACGAAGACCGCGGTGAAGCACGGGCCGGAGATCGCACTCCTGAAGCCCGACCCGAAATCGGGCATGACGGTCAACGAAGCGTTGCAAAACCGCCGTTCCTGGCGTGAATATGCTCCCGAAGCCCTTTCGCTCGAGGAGTTGTCGGGCGTGATGTGGGCGGCCGGCGGCATCAACCGCCCGCAGGACGGACGGCTCACGGCACCTTCGGCACTGGCGTTGTATCCCATCCGCATTTATGCGTTTTTCCCCGAGGGCGTTTACCGTTACGATGCCAAGGGGCAGAAACTGGTGCGCGTGACGGAGGGCGACCACCGGAACCTTGCCGGGGCACAGCCGTTCGTGTTCACGGCGCCGCTCAATCTGGCTTATGTGGCCGACATGTCGGTCTATGAAGGTAAGAATATCCCCGCCGGGCATGTCCGCTACCTTTGCGGGCAGGATGCCGCGGGCTATGCCGAAAACGTCAACCTCTACACCGCGGGCCATGGCCTGAAGTCGATCACGCGCGGCAGTGCCCCCGAGGCCGAGCTGCTCGAGACCCTCGGCCTTGACCCCGGCCGCTACTTCCTTGCGCTGGTGCAGACGGTGGGCAAATAGCGGTGTGCCCCTGGAATGGAAAAGGGACGGCTTTTAGGCCGTCCCTTTTTTTATTTGTCCGCAGATGCGGCTAAGGCCGGTCGGATGGCGCGCCCCGGCTTTGGTTCGGTCACGGCCTTTCGCACGGGCTGTCTAAGGCGCGTTCCCCGGTGTTGTCCTGAAGGCCGTTTCCGGCTGTTCCGTCCTTAGTCTGCCGAAAGCGTTTCCTTTGCCGCATCCCGGCCGTCGGGTTCCTCCAGCGGGACGATATAGAATCCGCGTCCCGGTGTCCACTCCACGCAGAAAAGTTTTTCCGCATCGGGGTACCCCGCCTGCCGGAGGTGGCGCAGGAGCCACCGCTTGCCCTTGCCGCTGCGCTCGAGTGCGTCTTCCATGACCTTGCCCCCGTTGACGAGCAGGTACGATTCTGGCGGTTCGTTGCGGCGCGATATGGTTATCCGCCCGTTGGTTTCGAAACGCACGTCGTCGACGTCGAACATCGAGAAGATGCCGTTTTCGCGCAGCATGGTGCGGAACTGTTCCATTTCGAGCCCGTTGCGGCGGAATTCGCGCATCACCAGCCGGCGGTCGCGGACGAGCATCACCGAGTCGCCCTTGATCGCCCTGCGGATGCGGTGGAAGCGCATCAGGTAGCGCAGCGAGACGTTGGCCGCCGTCCATACCGCGAAGGCGAATACCAGATACCATACCGGGGTGTCGGGGTTGTAGATTACGCCGCCGACCAGCGCCCCGAGTACGAACGAGTTTACCGAATCGAGGGGTGTGAGCTGTGCCATCTGGGTCTTCCCCGATATGCGCAGGAAAAAGATCACGCCCAGCATTCCGACCAGCAGTTTGATGGCGATGGATAGATACATGGTGTGCAAGGTTTTGTTTTCCGTTTCCCCTCACCCTGCAAATTCCGCGCAAATCCGGAAAAACCTACCCGGCGGGGGGCTCCATCCTGCGAATAGCGTGGTACGGCCGTATCTCCGGCCGTCTTCCTCGGGGCTAAAGGCCGTACTCCGCGGCGTAACGCCACAGGGGTGCGGCCATCAGTGCCTGCCGGATGCGGCCGCTTTCGAGCAGGTCGCGAACCTCGGCGCCCGAGAACAGATGCACGCGGATATCCTCCGTAGCATCGAGGTGCTGTTCGCCCAGGCGTTCCACGCCCGTCGCCAAGTAGCAGTACGTCAGGTTGCTCTGTGTGGCGGGATTCGGGGCCACGACCAGCAGTTCGCGCCATTCGCCGCCGCCGTAACCGGTCTCCTCGGCCAGTTCGCGCTGCGCCGCGGCCAGCATCGACGCATCGTCCGGCTCGGCCACGCCCGCCGGGATTTCGTAATTCGTTTCGCCCAGCCCGTGACGGTACTGGTCGATGAATACGAATTTACCCCCTCTTTCGTAATGGCGATGACGTTCACCCAGTCGGGATATTCGAAGACGTAGTAGTCGGGTATGCGGCGCCCGTCGGGCAGTTCGATGCTCTCGTGGCGTACCGTAAACCAGGGTTTGCGGGCGAGGTATTCGCTCGTGAGAACTTTCCAGTTGCGTTTTTTCGGATTTTCCATGGCGGCGTCTTGCTTGTCGGATGCAAAAATAGCGAAAAATAGTTATCTTTGTAACATCCGTAAAAAAAACATCCATGTTGTCCCAGAACGAACGAAAGCGTATCATCGCCCTTATCAACCGCGAAGTTGTGCCCGCCATCGGCTGTACCGAACCGATCGCCGTGGCTTTGTGTACGGCGCGCGCCGCCGAACTGCTCGACACGCAGCCCGAAAAGATCGAGGTGCGCCTGAGCGCCAATATCCTCAAGAATGCGATGGGCGTGGGCATCCCCGGTACGGGGAATGATCGGCCTGCCGATCGCCGTGGCGCTCGGGGCGCTCGTCGGCCGTTCGGAGTACCGATTGGAGGTATTGCGCGACGTGACGCCCGAAGCCGTCGGGCGGGGCGCCCGTTATATCGACGAAAAGCGCGTCTGCATCTCGCTGAAGCAGGATATCGCCGAAAAACTCTATATCGAGGTCGAGGCCCGGGGCGCCGGGCACTGTGCCACGGCGGTGATCGCGGGCGGCCATACCGCGTTCGTCTACCTCGAACGCGACGGCGAGGTACCGCTCGACAAACGTACGGCCTCGGCGGCCGAAGAGGAGGCGGCGAGGTGCCCCTGACCCTGCGCCGCGTCTGGGATTTCGCCATGACGGCGCCGCTCGATGAACTGCGCTTCATCCTCGAAACCCGCCGCGTGAACAAGCCGCCGCCGAGCGGGCCTTCGCCGGGGAGTTCGGGCACTGCGTAGGGCGTACGCTCCGTTGCGAGCGCGAACGGAAGATTATGGGCGACAGCATCTTCTCGCGCATCCTCTCCTACACCTCCGCGGCCTGCGACGCCCGCATGGCCGGGGCGATGATCCCCGTGATGAGCAATTCGGGCAGCGGCAATCAGGGCATCGCCGCGACGCTCCCCGTGGTGGTCTACGCCGAGCAGACCGCCGCCACCGAGGAGCAGACGATCCGTGCGCTGGTGCTGAGCCACCTCACGGTGATCTATATCAAGCAGAGTCTCGGCCGTCTGTCTGCCTTGTGCGGCTGCGTCGTGGCGCCACGGGATCGAGCTGCGGCATCACCTACCTGATGGGCGGCGCCTACGAGCAGGTCGCCGCGGCGGTCAAGAACATGATCGCCAACCTCACCGGCATGATCTGTGACGGTGCCAAGCCGAGTTGCTCGATGAAGCTCACGAGCGGCGTCTCGACTGCCGTGCTCTCGGCCATGATGGCGATGGACGGTCATTGCGTGACGCCCGTCGAGGGAATTATCGAGGAGGATGTCGACAAGTGCATCCGCAACCTCACGGCCATCGGCCGCGACGGCATGAACGAGACCGACAGGCTCGTACTGGGAATAATGACACATAAATGTTAAAATACCGACCAATGAACAGACTTGCATTGAAACTGAGGCTCTGCGCGGCGTTCCTGCTGCTCGGCCTCTGGGGCGCCACGGCCCAGACCGCCCGTGAGCAGATCGCCGCCATGCCCGAACGCGCGGGCGGGATTTACCACTCGTACGAGTACCTGCCCGGCCCCGCCGTACCCGCCCCGAAGGGCTATGTTCCCTTCTACATCAGCCACTATGGCCGCCACGGCAGCCGTTGGCATACTTCGGAAAAGATCTATGCTGAGCCGCTGGGTATCCTGCGCAAAGCCGACTCGGCCGGGGTGCTGACCCCCAAAGGGCGCGACCTGCTGGCTAAGGTCGAGGTCATTGCAGCCGATGCCCGGGATCGTTACGGTGACCTCTCGCCCCGCGGCGTGGCGGAACACCGGGGCATCGCCGAACGCATGTATAAGGCCTATCCCGAGGTCTTTTCGACCGGGGACGGCCGCGAATGCTATGTCCAGAGCCGTTCGACGCTCGTGCCGCGCTGCATCCTGAGCATGGCGGCCTTCAACGAGCGCCTCAAGGAGCTGAACCCCGAAATCCGGATGACCCGCGAATCGAGCCAGCGCTACATCCCTTATATGAGCAACGGCGCAGGGTTGAATTCCCAGCGAAAGGCATCCGGTGCCGTGGCCGACAGCCTGCAGGATGCCCGCACGCATCCCGCCCGTCTGATGGCGTCGCTCTTCTCCGACCCCGCCTTCGTGGAACGCGAGGTGAAAAGGCCGGCGAAACTGATGAACCAGCTGTTGGCGCAGGCCGCCATCATGCAGGACGTCGAATACCTGGGCATCTCGCTCTACGACCTCTTCACCGAGGAGGAGATATATGCCGCATGGGAGGACGAGAACTTCCGCCGTTATGTGATGTTCGGTCCTTCGAAGCGTTTCGGCGATCCGATCATCGCCGATGCCAAGCCCCTGCTGCGCAACATCGTCGAGACTGCCGAACGGGTCGTCGCGGGGGAGGAGAACCTCTCGGCTTCGCTGCGTTTCGGCCACGACGTGAACGTCATTCCGCTGGTGGCGCTCCTGGGCGTCAGGGAGGCTTCCGGGCGCGTATGGACGGCCGAGGAAGCTGCCGGGGTGTGGCAGATACACCGCGTATCGCCCATGGCGGCCAACGTGCAGTTCGTCTTCTTCCGCAACCCCGCGGGCGACGTGCTGGTGCGCATGCTGCACAACGAGCGCGATGCCGGACTGCCCCTCGGCGGCGGTCCCTATTATCGCTGGGAGACCCTCCGGGACTACTGCAAGTCGCTGTACGAATAACGCCCGGCTTGCCGCCGGCCGGAGCGGCGTCAACGAAAATGCGCGGACTTTGCAAGAGTCCGCGCATTTTATTTTGTTGTTCACCTGCTTGGGGGCTGACTTTTCACGGCCTAACCCGTTTTTCTTGGTTCTGTCCGCAGGTGTTCCCTGCCGCTCCGGCTTTCGCGTATGGCGGCAGGGCTTTGTCCTTGTCGTTTCGGTTACCCGATTTCTTTTTCGGGGGAATTTATCCGGGTGGGGATTTTTTCCGGGATGGACGCCGGAGTCCCCTTCGGACTTTTCCGGGCCGGGACCGTTCCGCTTAATTGAAAATCGTTCTGACGATGATACCCGTGGCGCCCTGATGCCGTGTGGTGTAGTCTTTGGCTATGCGGCTGGTTTTCTGGAGGAACTCCTCGTTGTCGCGCAGCGGAACGAACCACGTGCGCAGTTCGTCGTAGTCATTCATCGACGGGCAGCGCCGAGCGTCACCAGATCGCGTGCCTCCTTGAATTTCTGCGTAATTGGGGCCGAATGCCACCGGAAGCCCGAATGTCGCGGCTTCGAGCGTGTTGTGTATCCCCACGCCGAATCCGCCGCCGATATAGCTCCACGTCGCATAGCTGTATACCGACGCCAGGATGCCTACCGTGTCGAGGATCAGCAGCTGTTTCGGACCGTAGGCTCGTGTGCGGGCGTGCACTGCGTGTAGCGGAGCGTCCCGCCCTTGGCCTCGGCCGCGAGACGTGCCATGCGGCCTTCGTCCATCTCGTGCGGAGCCACGATGAATTTCACGTCGGGGTTGTCGTTTATCAGGCGGATCAGCAGCTCTTCGTCGGGACCCACGTCGAGCCGGCCACGAAGACCCGCTTGTCCCCCTTGAACCGGTCTATGATGTCGATATGTTTGGCTGCGGCGGCGATCTCGGCGACACGGTCGAAGCGCGTGTCGCCCGCTACGATCACGTTGTCGAAGCCCAGCCCGGCCAGCAGCTTCTTCGACTCCTCGTTCTGCACGAACATCACGTCGAAGGACTCCAGCGCCTGCCTCCACATGCCGCCGTAGGGGCGGAAGAAGATCGAGTTGCGGCGGAAGATGGCCGAGACGATATAGGTGCGCACCTTGCGGCGGCGCAGTTCGTAGAGCAGGTTAAGCCAGAATTCGTATTTCACGAAGACGCGATTTCGGGATGCGCCGCGTCGAGGAACCGGCGCGCGTTGCGCGGCGTGTCGATCGGCAGGTAGAAGATGTAATCCACGCCCTGATAGTTCTTGCGGATCTCGTAGCCCGAAGGCGAGAAGAACGTGAGCAGGATCTTGTATTCGGGATGCTCCTTGCGGATGCGTTCGATGATGGGCCGTCCCTGTTCGAATTCGCCGAGCGAAGCGACGTGTACCCAGACGATACGGGCCGCGGGGTCGATGGTTTCGGCCATCCGTTTATAGAGGTCCTTGCGGCCGTTGATCCATAGCCGGGCCTTCGGATGCCTTGGTGCGACTAACCGGATGAGCCAGACATAGCAGTGTCAGGCCGAAATTATATAACCACATCGGTATTTACGGTTTGCGGTGTTGAAGTACTATACGGTTATCGTTGCCGGACGGGCCCGGGTTTTCCGGCCCTGTACGCAGGGCTTTCATTTTCAGTGCGACAAAGGTAGTATAATTTGTCGGAAATGCAAAATTACCAGTTGTATTCCATCGCCTGCTCCACCAGGCGTACCTCCATGTGCCCGTCGGGCATCACGTCCACGGCCGCCAGGTCGAACTGCGCCTCGTCCTGCCCGCCCGTTGCGGCCAGGTAACGCACGGCCGCCCGCGTCAGTGCGCGGAACTTCTGCGGCGTGACGGCAGCCTCGGGCGGCGTCAGGGAGCCGGCCCTGCGGGTCTTGACCTCCACGAAGTGCACGATCCCCTTTGCGGGCCACGATGTCCAGCTCGTAGCGGCCGCTCCGCCAGTTGAGCGCGCAGATTTCATACCCCGCGCGCCGGAGAAACTCCGCCGCGGCGCGTTCGCCCATGCGCCCCGTCTCGGCCGTCGTGCTCATTGCGGTCAGTGGATGATGCGCTGGATCGAATTGGCCCGGCGAAAGCGCTGGTCAGCCCTTCGGCGTCGTCGCGCTCGATCATCCTGCGCATGATCTGCAACTGGTGGATATGCTCGCGCAGCACGTCCAGCACGTTGTATTTGTTGCGCAGCATGATCGGCACCCACGTGGCGGCCGAGCTCTTGGCCAGCCGCACGGTGCTCTCGAACCGCCTCCCGCAAGGTCGAAGATGTGCCGCTCCTCGCGTCTTTCTCGAGCACCGTGAGCGCCAGCGCGAACGAGGTCACGTGGGAGATGTGCGACACGTAGGCCGCATGCAGGTCGTGTTCCTCGGCTCCCATGTAGACGGCGGGCGCCTCCAGCGTGCGGAAGATGCGCTCGGCCGTCGCCAGCGCGTCGGGGTCGCTCCGCTCCGCTTCGCACAGTACGGCGTTGCGGCCCGTGAAGGCCCCGTGCTGTGCGGCCCGAGGCCCGCTGTACTCGGTGCCCCACATCGGATGCGCCGGCTACGAAGCGCCCGCGGCGGGCGTGCATCGAGATAACCTCGCACAATTCGGCCTTGATGGAACCCAAATCCATCACCACCTGGCTGCCGTTTACGCGGTTGAGGGCTTTTACGGCCATCAGGGGAATTGTATCGACAGGGGTGGCCAGCACCACGAGGTCGGCCTGTGGAATGCCCTCTTCGAACGCCACGATGCGGTCGGCCAGCCCGAGCCGCAGTGCCTCGGCGGCGTTACCCTCCGAACTCTCGACACCGAGTATTTCGTCCGCGATGCCGCGGTCGCGCAACGCGAGGGCAAAAGAGCCGCCTATGAGGCCCATGCCCGCTATCAGAACTTTCATACCTATTTATATAAATATTTTTGATTGCGGCCAGAAGCGCTTCCGGCCGGGGATTAGAGCAAGAACGACAGGTCGCTGCCCGGTTGTACTTCGAAGGGCTCCATGCCCTTGCGGAACATGCGCATCGGGCGCTTGCCGATCAGTTCGAGTTTCCCCTCCGCATGGCGGAGCATGCAGCCTTCGCGCAGCCCGGCGACCCAGCGCCGCGGGTTGGCTCGATGTATTCGAGGATGCGCTGCTCGCGCGTCTCTCCGGCGTGCCCCTCGGGGTTGGCGTCGAGGTAGTGGGGGTTTATCTGGAACTTTACGGCTCCGACAGCCCTGAACGACTGTGGCTCGACGATGGGCATGTCGTTTGTTGTGCAGATGGTCGGACAGGCGACGTTGCTGCCTGCGGACCACCCTACATAGGGCGTTCCGGCTTTGATTTTACGCAGAATGGCCCTCATAAGCCCCTGCTCCTGCATCTTTTTTGCCAGTGCGAAGGTGTTGCCCCCGCCGACGCACACGGCTTCCGCCTCGCGGATCATGCGCGCCGGATCCTTGGCGCGGTGGACCGAACGCACGCGGATACCCAGCTCCGAGAAGCGCGCCTGCACCTTCTTTTCGTACTCGGCGTACGAGAAAGTCACGGCGGCGTAGGGAACGAAGACTATTTCGCTGACGCCCTGCAGGAACCGGCCTATTTCGGCAGCGGATAGCGGAGATATTCCTCCCCGGCATTGGTCGAATTAGAGATCAGAAGCAGTTTCATAAGAATATGGTTTTGAATCGGTTAATTGTGAAAATGTGCTAAATGTCGAAAAAGTTGTGAATAAAAAAAAGGTTCGTTTTGTCAAAAGTAATAAAAAAAGTGTTACTTTTGCGCAAAATTACCCCGGAAATAAGAAAGAACTATTTCCAAATAATTGTTTAACTAAAAAATTAAAATTATGTCAGAAGTTCAATCAAAAGTTGTCGAAATCATTGTCGACAAACTGGGTGTTAAGGAGTCGGAGGTTGTACCCGAAGCAAGCTTCACCAACCATCTGGGTGCTGATTCGCTCGACACCGTAGAATTGATCATGGAGTTCGAGAAGGCTTTCGATATCCAGATTCCGGACGAGGACGCTGAGAAGATCGCTACCGTAGGTGACGCGATCAACTATATCGAGGAGCACAAGAAATAATTTTACCAAAGGTTTCACAGCCTCTTATAGCCTTAAATTTATGACAGAAAGAAGAGTAGTTGTTACGGGCATCGGTACGATCAACCCGCTCGGTAATAATATTGAAGAGTATTTTTCGAATTTGGAGAAGGGAGTCAGCGGTGCCGCACCGATTACTCATTTCGATGCAGAGAAGTTTAAGACGAAGTTTGCTTGTGAAGTAAAGAATTACGATTCGAGCCTCTATTTCGACCGTAAGGAAGTACGCAAGTACGACCTTTTCACACAGTACGCTCTGATCGCGGCCACGCAGGCCGTCGAGGATTCGGGTCTCGATCTGGAGACCGTGGACAAGGAGCAGGTGGGCGTAATATGGAGTTCGGGCATCGGAGGAATCAAATCTTTCTTCGATGAGTGTCTGGGCTGGGCCGCAGGGGATGGAACCCCGCGGTTTAGCCCGTTCTTTATTCCTCGCATGATCTCCGACATCGCGGCCGGTTTCATCTCCATGAAGTACGGCTTCATGGGGCCGAACTACTGCACGGTGTCGGCCTGCGCATCTTCGAACCACGGCATGATGGACGCCATGAACGCCATCCGCTACGGCAAGGCCGACGTGATGGTGACGGGCGGTTCGGAAGCTGCGGTCAACGAGCCGAGTGTCGGCGGTTTCAACTCCATGCAGGCGCTTTCCACGCGCAACGACGATCCCACGCACGCTTCGCGTCCTTTCGACAAGGACCGCGACGGATTCGTGATCGGCGAAGGCGCCGGCGCCCTGATTTTCGAGGAGTACGAGCATGCCAAGGCCCGCGGTGCCAAGATCTACTGCGAGATCATCGGCGGCGGCGCTTCTGCCGACGCCTACCACTTCACGGCTCCCCATCCCGAAGGAAGGGCGCCATGAAGTCGATGCGCGACGCCATCAAGGACGCCGGCATCAAACCCGAAGATATTGACTACGTGAACGTTCACGGCACTTCGACTCCCGCGGGCGACACCCCCGAACTGAAGGCAGTCGCCGGCGTGCTGGGCGATCACGTCTACAACATCAATATCTCTTCCACCAAGTCGATGACGGGACACCTGCTGGGTGCCGCCGGAGCCGCCGAGGCGCTGGCCTGCATCTTCGCCATTACGCACGGCGTGGTTCCCCCGACCATCAACTGCGAGAATCTCGATCCGGAGATCGACCCGAACCTGAACCTGACGCTGAACAAGGCGCAGAAGCGCGACGTGAGGTGTGCCCTGAGCAATACGTTCGGTTTCGGCGGACATAACTCCACGGTCATTTTCCGTAAGATCTGATTACTAAACCGTCCGGGCCGTGTTTGATTTCATACTGCGCCCCCTTAGAAGGAACTTCGGGCGGGATAAGGCGTATTACAGAATTATCGATGACATGTTCGGGTTCATCCCGAACAACATCGAGCTTTACAAGCTGGCTTTGATTCACAAGTCAGCTTCTTTGGTTTTGGAGGACGGCCGCGCTATCAACAACGAGCGGCTCGAATTTCTGGGCGACGCCGTGATAGAGGCGGTCACCTCCGACTACCTTTTTATCGAGTATCCCGACCGGGACGAGGGTTTCCTTACGCAGCTGCGGTCGAAAATCGTCTCCCGCCAGTCGCTCAACGTGCTGGCCGTGAATATCGGGCTGGATCGTCACGTCATTTCGAACGCCAGTACGAGCATTACCCAGAAACATATCTACGGCGATGCCTTCGAAGCGATGATAGGCGCCGTTTACCTCGACCAGGGATATGAGTTCACCAACCGGCTGCTGATCAACCGGATTTATTTCAGGCACCTGAACCTCGACGAACTGACCGAGTCGGAGACCGACTTCAAGAGCCGGCTGATCGAGTGGTGCCAGAAAAACCGCCATAAGATCGCTTTCCGCACCGGTTACGACAAGGAGTACTCGGCGAACCATCCGGTATTCTACTCTACGGTGCTGGTCGACGGCATAGAGGTGGGACACGGCTCGGGCGAATCGAAGAAAGAGGCCGAGCAGCATGCCGCATTCTCCGTGGCGGAGTACATGACCGACGAGCAGTGCGCGTCGCTGTTGGACAGGGTCGACCGGCTGACGCAATAACTTTCGGTTATAATCCGGTGCCGGCGGAAAGCCCGGCCGATGCCCTGGGCCGGCCGGATGCTTACGATATGCGGCTCGATTTTGTGACCGATAACTTTTCCGTATACTGCGCGATATAGACCCGATTTCCTGCCTGATATTTTCCCTATGAAGACGATTACCGATAAGATGACGGCGAGGGGCGTCGAATCCCTCAGCGATGCGGAGTTGCTGGCCGTGTTGACCGACGACGAACAGACGGCCGGGGCGTTGCTTGCGGCCTGCGGCGGTGCGCTCGCGCGTATCGCATCGGAAGATGCAGCCCGCCTGCGGATGGTCGGCGGGTTGGGGCTCAGGCGTGCCCGCCTGCTGCTTGCTGCCGCCGAGTTCGGCCGCCGCGTCGCTGCGTCGCGGGCTGCGGAAGCGGATGTCATTGCGACGAGCGACGACGTGGTGGCGCTGTTCCGCCCGCAGCTGGAAACGCTTGCCTATGAGGAGTGTTGGGCGGTTTACCTCACCTCTTCCAACCGCATCATCGAGCGCCAGCGGATAAGCCAGGGCGGCGTGCAGGGCACGGTCGTCGATCACCGGCTGATTATCAAACGGGCTTTGGAACTGCTTGCCACACAGCTTGTCCTGATTCACAACCACCCTTCGGGGGCTGCGGCGCCCAGTCCGCAGGACAAGGTGCTGACCGAACGGATCGCGCAGGCGGCCGCGTTGTTCGACATCCGGCTGCTGGATCATATCATCATCGCCCGCGAAGGAGATTTCTCGTTCCTGCGCGCGGGGCTGATTTCGTGCACTATTTCTTACTTCCGGCATTGCCGCATATTGCTATGATAGCGATGGCAATGAGCGCAATCAGAAGTTTCATCGTTCCCGTCATTTGTTTGGGTCGTTTCGTCGGGGCGGGACGCAAAAGCGCGGACTCGATCCTACATCCACGGCAGAGGTATTGGACGACCCGAACGGTAGAATGGTAGAATATGCCCGCGCTGAAAAACAGCGAGAGCATCAACCTTCGTTCCTTACCGTCCGGGAAAGTGTCCAATTTTCTGCCGGAAGAAAAAAGCCGATGCACTTTTTTTGTCTCTTATGTCGGCGGCCCATGGCAGGCCGCCGTGGCAAATATAGAAATAAATTCGCTACGGAAAGACGTAGTTCCCAATTATTTTGTACTTTTGTAATTCGGAAAATAATTTAAAAACAAGATAAAATGACGCAGGAAGAACTTTTCAAAAAACTGGTGGCGCACTGCAAGGAGTACGGATTCGTATTCCCGTCGAGCGAAATCTACGACGGGCTCGGCGCCGTCTACGACTACGGCCAGAACGGCGTGGAGCTGAAGAACAACATCAAGCGCTACTGGTGGGATTCGATGGTCAAGCTGCATGAGAATATCGTGGGCATCGACGCCGCGATCTTCATGCACCCCCGTACGTGGGAGGCTTCGGGTCATGTCGGCGCGTTCAACGACCCGCTGATCGACAACAAGGATTCGAAGAAGCGTTACCGTGCCGACGTGCTGATCGAAGACTGGCTGGCCAAGCAGGATGAAAAGGTCGAAAAAGAGGTCGAGAAGGCCCGCAAGCGCTTCGGGGAGTCGTTCGACGAGGAGAAGTACCGCGAGACTTCGCCCCGTGTGGCCGAAACCCTCGCCAAGCGCGACGAGGTGCACAAGCGTTTCGTGGCCGCCCAGAACGCCAATGACCTGAATGAACTGCGTCAGATCATCGTCGACTGCGAAATCGTCTGCCCGATTTCAGGTACGCGCAACTGGACCGAGGTGCGTCAGTTCAACCTGATGTTCTCGACCCAGATGGGCTCCACGGCCGAGGGTGCCAATACGATCTACCTCCGTCCCGAAACGGCGCAGGGCATCTTCGTGAATTTCCTGAACGTGCAGAAAACCGGACGCATGAAACTGCCGTTCGGTATCGCGCAGATCGGCAAGGCGTTCCGCAACGAGATCGTCGCCCGTCAGTTCATCTTCCGCATGCGCGAGTTCGAGCAGATGGAGATGCAGTTCTTCGTGCGCCCCGGCGAGGAGATGAAGTGGTGGCAGGCATGGAAGGAGACCCGTATGGCATGGCACCGCGCGCTGGGCTTCGGCGACGACCGCTACCGTTTCCACGACCATGAGAAGCTGGCGCACTATGCCAACGCCGCGACCGATATCGAGTACAACTTCCCGTTCGGCTTCAAGGAGGTCGAGGGCATCCATTCGCGTACGGATTTCGACCTGGGCAACCACCAGAAATTCTCGGGCAAGAAGATCCAGTATTTCGACCCGGAAACAGGCGAGAGCTACGTACCCTATGTCGTCGAGACCTCGATCGGTGTCGACCGCATGTTCCTGCAGGTAATGTCGGCGGCTTACACCGAGGAGCAGCTCGATGGCGGCGATTCGCGCGTCGTGCTGCGTTTGCCGGCTGCGCTGGCGCCCGTGAAGGTCGCCGTTCTGCCGCTGGTGAAGAAGGACGGCATGCCCGAAGTGGCGCAGAAGATCGTGGACCTCTTGAAATACGATTACAACGTCGTTTATGACGAGAAGGATTCCGTCGGCAAGCGTTACCGCCGCCAGGATGCCATCGGTACGCCGTTCTGCGTGACCGTCGACGGGCAGACGCTCGAGGACGGCACCGTGACGGTGCGCCACCGCGATACGATGGAGCAGGAGCGCGTCATGATCGAGTCGCTGCCTTCGCTCGTCGAAGAGGAGTGCTCGTACCGCAAGCTGTTCCGGAAAATGAACCTGTAGCGGGGCGATTATGGGCCGGTTCAATATTTTCGATTCCGACAGCATCGTCGAGGGTGAAAAACGGCGTTTCCCCTGGTGGGCGCTGCTGCTTTGCCTGGCGGCCGGAATGCTGGCCGACTGGCTGCTGAGGAACTACTGTTATATGGGCGGCGAATCCGGCCCGAACCTTTAGTGCGTGGGACGGATACTTGCCATAGACTACGGGACGAAGCGCACGGGGATTGCCGTGAGCGATCCGCTGCGTCTGATCGCCGGGGGGCTCGATACGGTCGATACGAAGGGACTTGAGGCGTGGCTAGCAAAATATTTCGCCTCGGAGGACGTTAGTACCATCGTGGTGGGAAAGCCCTCGCGCATGGACGGCACGCCTTCGGAAACGTGGCGTTTCATCGAGCAGCTGGCCGTGCGCCTGCGGAAGGCCTGGCCCGACAAGGAGGTCGTCTTTCACGACGAGCGTTTTACCTCGATGCTGGCGCACCGCACGATGCTCGAAAGCGGTATCGGCAGGATGGCCCGGCGCAACAAGGCGTTGGTGGACAAGATTTCCGCCACGATTATTTTACAAAGTTATATGGAGTTTAACAAATGATTTATCCGATAGTAATTTATGGTTCGGACGTGCTGCGCAAGCCCTGCGAGCGGATCACGCCCGATTATCCCGAGGTGAAGAAACTCGTGGAAGACATGTTCCTGACGCTCGGCGAAGCCGAGGGCGTCGGGCTGGCAGCACCGCAGATCGGCAAGAATATCCGCCTTTTTATCGTCGATTGTACACCCTGGGGCGAGGACGACCCGGAGTGCGCCGACTACAAGCGCGCCTTTATCAACCCCGAGATCTATGCCTTGTCGGAGGAAAAGAAGACCTACAACGAGGGATGCCTCTCGTTCCCGGGCATCCATGCCGATGTGCCTCGTTCGCTGGCCATCAGGATGCGTTATCTCGACGAAAACTTCGTCGAGCACGACGAGGAGTTCCACGGACTGAAGGCGTGGGTCATTCAGCACGAATACGACCATATCGAAGGCATGGTCTTCACAGACCGGATTTCGCCCCTGCGCCGCAACCTGCTGAAAGGAAAGCTGATGAACCTGGCAAAGGGCAAATACCGCTGCGCGTATAAGACCAAATGACCCGTATGCCGGGGCCATGCGTCCGCGGGATCGGCCTGTCGCCTGTGCAGCAGGTTGCGTCCGGCGGGAAAGCTGTTCCGGCCTTGCCATGGCAAACGGGACGTTCGTCCCGGCTGCTGCCTCGCAGCGGCACAGCCCCGGGGAGCCGGCGGTTTTGCCGCATGACGAAACGGGAAAGGGGCTGCCTGACAAGCTCCCAAGATAAAACGCACCCCTGCCAGAGATTGTTCTGGCGGGGGTGAAATCGTAAAATGCGGACTTGTCAGGCAAGCCGGTCTGCGTCAGGAACGGCCTCTGTCAGAACCTGTATGCTGCGCCTACGAAGACCACGAGCGGATTGCTGCGGCCGCTGTCGAACATGGGTTCGTATTTCAGACCTGCGGAGATGTTCCAGCGGCGCGCGACGTTGAAGTCGAAACCACCGCCGACGCTCATGCCGACCGCCCAGTCCTTGATGTCATTGGCCACGATACCTACCTGCGGGAATACGCCCCACCAGTCGGCGATCTGGAATACGTAGTGTGCGTCGAAGTTGATGTCTACGGAGCTGTCCTTTTCCGTCAGGACATAGATCGACGGTTCGATACGCCAGTGGGAATCGAAACTGTACCGGTAGTAAGCACCGATCCCGACGGATGCGTCGCCCGTATTGGTATAGAAGTTCACGCGCGGGCCCACGGCGCTGCGGTAATTGTCCGGCGTGCTGCGGTAATTGCCTGCCTGGGCCGCATTGCGGTTGTTGTCACGGGTGTTGCGGTAGTTGTTGTCCTGGGCGGACGCCGTCCAGGCAAACAATGCCGCGGTTGCGATCAGAAGAATTTTTTTCATGGCTTTCAGTTTAATTTTATATGAATAATCAAGTGGTTGTCAATTAGTCACAGGATCCCATCCCGGCTGGGGACGACCTCTCCGATGCGCTGCCTTGTCGCCTGAACGACGTACAACACTCGTGCCGTGATATGTGTTTTTCGGATTTTGCGGATCACACTTTTGCAACTTCCGCCGTCGCTTCCTGTATCCGGCGGAAGCTATTCAGCCGGCACGGGATAGCCGGGATCGGGGCTGCGGACATGAAAAATCCCGGCACTTATTCGTAAGTGCCGGGATTTTGTTTCCTCTCGGGATGGGGCTTAGAACCTGTACGTCGCGCCGATATTGATAACGATGGGGTTCCTGCGCTTCACAAAGCCGGGTACATAATCCTTGGCGGTCTGGATCATCCATTTGAAGCCGGCCGAAACGTCCCAGTTGCGGGTGATCGAGAAGTCCGCGCCGCCGCCGAGGTTGATACCGCACGACCAGTCGCCGATGTCGTTGGCGCTGATACCTGCCAGCGGATAGATATGCCAGTCGGGGGCGATGTTGAACAGGTATTGTACGTCGGCGCTGATATCCACCGAGCAACCCGTCTTGCAAAGGGCCAGGATACTGGGAGCTACACGCCAGTTGTCGGTGATGCTGTACTGTCCGGCCGCACCGATACCGAAGATGGCTCCGTCGGCACCCGCATTCGTGTATACCCCGATTTTGGGGCCAACTCCCCAGTCGCCCTTGTACTGTGCCGAAACCGTCGTTACTGCTAAAAGCACGACGATCACCGTAAGAAAAATCTTTTTCATGTCTGTTGCTTTAATTTAACAAAAGTTGCGAATAATACTGTTTGCCAGAACAAATATACAAAACTTATCCGCCACGGCAAAAATTTTTCAACGAACCGGACTTTTTTGTCGCTAAAAACGAAAGCCCGCGGCATGCACGCCGCAGGCTTTCGCTGGTATGGGTGTTCCGGCGGTTGCCGGGTGAAGGCTTATTTCTCCTTGAGGGCTGCGTGGGCGGCCGCCAGGCGTGCGATGGGCACGCGGAACGGCGAGCAGCTCACGTAGTTCAGGCCCGCGTAGTGGCAGAATTCGACCGACGAAGGTTCGCCGCCGTGCTCGCCGCAGATGCCGCACTTGAGCATCGGGCGCTTGCCGCGGCCCTTGAATACGGCCTCGCGGATCAGCTGTCCCACGCCGTTCTGGTCGAGGATCTGGAACGGGTCGTTCTTCAGGATGCCCTTGTCGAGGTAGATCGGCAGGAACTTGCCGATGTCGTCGCGCGAGAAGCCCAGCGTCATCTGCGTCAGGTCGTTGGTGCCGAACGAGAAGAACTCGGCAACCTCGGCGATCTGGTTGGCCGTCACGGCTGCGCGGGGAACCTCGATCATCGTGCCGACCATGTAGTCGATCTTGTCGTTACGCTCCGAGAACACCTGCTCGGCCGTCGCGTCGATGATGCCTTTCTGGTAGCGCAGCTCCTTGTGGTTGCCCACGAGCGGAACCATGATCTCGACGTGTACGGGAATGCCCTGCGCCTTGACATTCATGGCGGCCTCGATGATGGCGCGCGCCTGCATCTCGGTGATCTCGGGGTAGGTGTTGCCCAGACGGCAGCCGCGGTGTCCCAGCATCGGGTTGAACTCGGCCAGCGACTCGACTTTGGCGACGATCTTCTGGAGGGGTACGTTCATCTCTCGGGCCATCTCCTGCTGTCCTTTCTCGTCGTGCGGCACGAACTCGTGCAGGGGCGGGTCGAGAAGACGTACGGTCACGGGGAATCCGTTCATGGCCTTGAACAGACCCTCGAAGTCGCCGCGCTGGATCGGCAGCAGCTTGGCCAGCGCCACGCGGCGTCCGGCTTCGTCGTCGGCCAGAATCATCTCGCGGATGGCCTTGATGCGGTCGCCTTCGAAGAACATGTGCTCCGTGCGGCAGAGACCGATACCCTCGGCGCCGAATCCGAATGCCTGCAGGGCGTCCTTGGGGGTGTCGGCGTTGGCGCGCACCTTCAGCACGGCGTATTTGCCCGCAAGCTCCATCAGCTGGCCGAAGTCTCCGCTCAGGTCGGCGGCCATCGTGGCTACCTGACCCAGGTAAACTTCGCCCGTCGAGCCGTTGAGCGAAATCCAGTCGCCCTCCTTGACGGTGAAGCCGTTGACTTTGATCGTGCGGGTTTTATAGTCTATCTCCAGCTCCCCGGCGCCCGATACGCAGCACTTGCCCATGCCGCGTGCGACGACGGCCGCGTGCGACGTCATGCCGCCGCGTGCGGTGAGGATGCCGGCGGCGTCGAGCATGCCTTTGAGGTCTTCGGGAGAAGTTTCGATGCGCACGAGGATCGCTTTCTGACCGGTTTGGGCGAGGGTTTTCTCGGCATCTTCGGCGAAGAATACCACCGGGCCCGTCGCGGCGCCCGGCGATGCGGGCAGACCCTTGGTGATGACCTGCGCATTGGCGATGGCCTTCTTGTCGAATACGGGGTGCAGCAGCTCGTCGAGTTTGGCCGGCTCGCAGCGCAGCACGGCGGTGCGTTCGTCGATCAGACCTTCGCGGAGCATGTCCATCGCGATCTTGACCATGGCGGCGCCGGTGCGCTTGCCGTTGCGGCACTGGAGCATCCACAACTTGCCGTCCTGAATCGTGAACTCGATGTCCTGCATGTCCTTGAAGTACTGCTCCAAGTGGCGCTGAATCTCGTCCAGCTCCTTGTAAACCGTCGGCATGACCTCTTCGAGCGAAGGGTATTTCGTGCGGCGCTCCTCCTCGGAGACGTTCTGTGCGGCGGCCCAGCGCTTCGAGCCTTCGATGGTGATTTGCTGCGGGGTGCGGATGCCGGCCACGACGTCCTCGCCTTGCGCGTTGATCAGGTACTCGCCGTTGAAGAGGTTTTCACCCGTCGCGGCGTCGCGCGAGAAGGCTACGCCCGTGGCCGAGTTGCTGCCCATGTTGCCGAATACCATGGCCTGCACGGTAACGGCCGTTCCCCACTCTGCGGGGATGTTGTTGAGCTTGCGGTAGAGGATGGCACGCTCGTTCATCCACGAGCCGAACACGGCGCATACGGCTCCCCAGAGCTGATCCCAAGGGCATGCCGGGAAATCCTCGCCGGTCTGCTTCTTGACGGCAGCCTTGAAGTTCTGCACCAGCTCCTTCAGGTCGTCGGTCGTCAGGTCGGTGTCGTTCTTGACGCCGCGCTTCTCCTTCTGCTCCTCGATGATGACCTCGAACGGGTCGTGGTCCTCTTTCGATTCGGGCTTCATGCCCAGCACCACGTCGCCGTACATCTGTACGAAACGGCGGTACGAGTCCCATGCGAAGCGGGGGTTGCCCGTGCGCTTGGCGACAGCTTCCACGGCCTGATCGTTCATACCCAGATTGAGGATCGTGTCCATCATGCCGGGCATCGAAGCGCGTGCGCCCGAACGTACCGAAACCAGCAGCGGCATCTCCTTGTCGCCGAACTTCATGCCGGTCAGCTTCTCGATATTCTGCATCGCCCGCTCGACTTCGGGACGGAGCATCTGGATCACGGCGTCCTTGCCGTGGGCATAATATTCGGCACATACTTCGGTGGTGATCGTGAAGCCCGGAGGGACGGGATGCCGATGAGGTTCATCTCCGCAAGGTTGGCACCTTGCCGCCGAGCAGCTCACGCATTTTGCCGTTGCCTTCGGCTTCCTTGTTGCCGAAGGTAGACTCGTTTTACGTCTGCCATAATTTTTCTTCTTGTTAATTTAATGATATGTAAATTTATAAATTTTTTGTCAACTTGCCGCTTTTCACAGACGAAAATTGCGGTGACATTCCTGTTACCGCCTCGTCAAAGAATTCATATTCGCCGTTGGGAATGCGAATATATAAAAACTTTTCCGGAATTCCAAAAAAATCTACTCCAAGTAAACGAATACCGGCAGGGCGTAGCCGTAGCCGCCCCTGTAACGCCTTCTTTCGTAGGTCGGAAGCGGGGTACCCGTCTTGGGATCAAGCAGATAGCGGCGCGCATAGACATCGCCCGCCGAGGTGCGGAGCGCCGTGTCGGCCAGAATGCGGTCGCGCATCTGCCAGCCGCCCCGGCGGCGGACGTTGCCCCGCCCAGCCGTGCCGGGCGCTCGAGGGCGTCGCGCAGTCCGAAGGCTCCGTCGGGCGAGCGCGGTGCGCCCCGAACGATCAGCTTCACGCCGGGGCGCTCTTCGCGCAGGTCGCGGACGACCCATTCGGCCATGCGCGTGTCGCTGCACAACACCAGTCCTACGGTGTCGGTGCGCGTGGGACGGACGACGCGTCCGGATCCCCGTCGCATGGGTTTGCCGCGGCGGTAGAGGAGGCCCTCGATGTAGAGATAGCGGCGTCCCGGCTCCTCGTAGTGGGGATCGAAGAGGTCGCCGTAGTAGAGCAGTGCGAAATCCATGCCGTCGAGCGAGTTAAGCGTGCAGTGCAGGTAGCTGTAGTCGCCCTGGCAGGCCGCCGCGATGTCGCGCACGACCGCTTCGTTTTCGACGCTCCACAGCGCGACGAGCGGCATGCGCATCGAGTCGATGACGGCGGCCGTGCGGGCTATCTTGCGGCGGTAGCGTTCCGTGTCCCACGCCAGGCGTCCCGAGGGCGTGTAGTCGGTGTCATTGTAGAACAGGGCGGGGACAGTGTCGTAGAGGTGGTCGAGATCCCAGTAGACGATGCCCGTGCGCGGTTGTGCATGGGCGGGGATGCCTGCCAGGAAGAGCAGCAGGGCGGTTATGATGCGTGGCAGCCGTTGCAAGGCGCGTAAAGCCCGGCTGCCCGGGACGGGGCGTGCGTGGCCGGTTGCGGCGAGGGCGGTTATGATGCGGCGCAGCGACATAGGCCGGGGTTATAACGGCTCCTCGGGCAGGAACTTGCGCGGCGAGCAGCCCAGGAACCGGGCGATCTCGTTGATATGGTTGAGGTTGTATTTGATCTCGTACTTCGGGCTTTCCGCCATGCCGATAAAACTTTTCGATACGCCGATGCCGAAAGCCAGCATGGCCTGCGACACACGCTGGGCCATGCGCTCCCGGCGGACGGCTTCAATTACATATATATCGACAGGCGTTTTCATGCGGCGGCGTTTTTCGATACACAAAACTAAAAAACGTGCCACTTGTGTTGGTCTGTTATACATGAGTGTTGCTCAGTTATGACAGAGTGCTGTGCTTCCTGCTTCCTTTTGCGGAAAAGATATATTGGTACCGTTTGGTGGCAAAAGGTACCCAAAACCATCCGCAAACCGTTTTCACGGGAGCAGCCACGGCTCCTCGCTGAACGGACACGAAAGACCGAGCCTTTTCGCACGCCCGTTCCGGGCGCGCGGAGCCGCGGCCGCTCTTTCTCCGCTGCAAACGGAATGCGGAAAATACGCCTGTCCGGAATTTTCGCGGTACGGCTAAAAGCGGGGAGACGCGACAGCAGGGATTCCGACTCGATGGCGGAGCCGTCGGCGGACGGCGGACTAAAAGCGCGAGAAACGGGGCAGGTTTGCTTGCAAACCCGCGGTTAGGCGCCCGTTTCCAGCGTTAGGGCGCCGGAAGCAGGCGAGGCATCCGTCGGAGAGTTTTTGGTACTTTTTGCGGAAAAAAGTACATGGCGGAATTCGCAAAAAAAGTTTTTGCCACCAAAAGGTACATGACTGCGTTGCTGAAAGCAACCCGACTTTTCCTGAAATACGGATTATTGGCGTTTCAGGTGAAAATCCGGGCTGGAGCGGGATTATTCCGAGATCACCCCCGAACCGACCAGCTCGTCGCCGTCGTACCATGCGGCGAACTGCCCCGGTGTGATGCCCCGCTGGGGGGCGTCGAAGAGGATGTAGCCTCCCTGGTCGCGGACGAAGAGCGTGGCCTCCTGCAAGGGCTGGCGGTAGCGGATGCGGACGCTGAAGCGGGCGCTATGGCCTGCCGGCATCGTGCGCGCGGGGTTGACCCAGTGTATCTCGCGGGGGGCGATATGCAGTGCCTGTCGCCACAGGCCGGGGTGGCTGTCGCTTCGCCGACATAGATGACGTTCTGTACGGTGTCGGTGGCGAGGATGAACAGCGATTCCTTGCGCCCGCCGATGCCGAGCCCCTTGCGCTGGCCGATGGTGTAGAAGTGCGCCCCGTTGTGCTCGCCGATCTTCTTGCCGTCGCGTACGGTGTAGCGCCACGGGGCGGCCAGTGCTGCGAGCTGTTCGGTTGTGGGGGGTACGTCGGCCGCGTGCTGTCCGCCGTCGGTTCGGGCGACTTCGGCATCCGCTGCAGCAGGTTTAGCCGGGGACGTTTTCGGTCTGTCCGATGCCGGCGGGCGTGTTTGTCGGCGGGCGTATTTGCACATACCGGGGGCGGAATGCCCGGCGGCCGGGGATGCCGGGGCGGGGATTTGTCCGGGGCTGCGGCCCGCCGGGAAGGCCCGGGGCCGTATTTCGGCCACGTGGGGAGGTATCTCGTGGACGTTACCCCTTTTTCGAAGCCAGTTTCTGTTGCAGGAAAGCAGGAAGGTCCACCTTGCCCACGAAGCAGATGCCCTGCGAGTCTTTGCGCTTGGCGGTGGCCAGTCCCTGCTTAGCGGCGATGCGCCGCACCTCGGGTTTGAGCAGATCGCCGATCGGGGAACAGGGCGTAGCGCAGCTGCTCCTGCGAAAGCTGGCAGAGAAAGTAGCTCTGATCCTTGTTGGGGTCGGCGCCAGCGAGCAGCTTGATAGACCGTCCGTCCGTCGGGAAGCGTCCTCCTCGGCCTTGCGGCAGTAGTGGCCCGTGGCGACGAAGTCCGCGCCCAGCTTGAGCGCTTCGCGCAGAAAGACGTCGAATTTGATTTCGCGGTTGCACAGCACGTCGGGGTTGGGCGTGCGGCCCTTTTCGTACTCGAGAACATGTAATCGACCACGCGCGTACGGTAGTCGGCCGAGAGGTCCACGACGTGCAGCGGAATGTCGAGCCGTTTTGGCGACCAGCTCGGCGAAAACCCGGTCGTCGTGCCACGGGCAGTCGCCTTCGAGCGTGCCCGTGGTGTCGTGCCAGTTGATCATGAAAAGCCCCGTGACGTCGTGCCCCTGCCGTTTGAGCAGGTACGCGGCGACCGACGAATCCACGCCGCCCGAAAGTCCGATTACGACACGTGCCATAGTAATATTGTTATTTACAGGTCGATCAGCCCTTCGGGCAGTACCATCTTCATCGTGCGTCCCTCCGAAGTCGATATGGGCGATGAACTCCTCGGCGGCGGGGACCAACACCCGGCGGCCGCCGATTTCCAGCTCGAAGAGCGGGTTGGCCTCGCTGTCGTAATAGTCCGTGACCGAACCCGTGAAGGCGGCCGCTCCCTTTGCGCCGTCCGCGCCCGCTTCGGTGCAGGTCACGGCGAAGCCGATCAGGTCTTCCAGGTAGAATTCGTCGTCTTCGTCCTCGTCGCATTCGATACGGAATTCAAGCCCGACGAGCTCCTGAGCTCGGCGCTCGGTGTCGAAATCGGCGAATGAGGCCACGGCGCCCGAGGCTCCGCGGCGTTCGAAGCGTTCGCACCAGAGCGGCACTTCGAGGGCGTCGATGGTGACCAGCAGCGGGGTGTCGGTGTCGAAATCCGCGGGGAAATCGGCGTAAAGCGACAGCATCACTCCGCCGTCTGTGCCGAAAAGCCTGTTGATCCTGCCTGCGGGAATAGTAACGCTCATATCGGTTCGTTTTTTCTCTTATGTCCGTATCGCGGTGCGGAACGGGGGAAGCGGGTATCCCGGCCGCTCCGTTACACCCGGCCCCGCTGTGCTGCCGCCTTGTCGTGCCGTGCAGCGCCTCGCTGTGCCTTGCCGGACGATTCCCGCACGGGATGCGCCCGCATGGGACTATCTGCAAAAGTAATGAAAAAAACCGGTAAACCTCCCGTTGCGGGAAATTTACCGGGATTCCGGAAAGAAGCTTTCCTGGTGTTATTCTGCGGCAGGAGCCTCTGCTGCGCCCTCTGCGGGAGCCTCGGCAGCTTCTGCGGCAGCGGCCTGCTCGGCCTCCTTGGCGGCAGCTTCGGCTGCGGCCTTCTTCTCGGCGATGGCCTTTGCGCGCTCCTCCTTGACTTTGGCTTCGGCGGCCAGACGGGCCTTTTCGGCCGACTTGGCATCCGCTTCGAGCTTGTTGCCCTTAGCCTCGATCTTACCGGCCTTCTCGGTCATCCATTTGTTGAAACGAGCTTCGGCTTCGGTCTCCGAGAATGCGCCCTTGGCGATACCGCCTAAGGTGCTTCTTGTATAATACGCCCTTGTACGAGAGAATTGCCCGACAGGTATCCGTAGGTTGTGCGCCTTTCTGCAACCAGCCCAGTGCTTTCTCGAAGTCCAGGTCGATCGTAGCAGGATTCGTGTTGGGGTTGTAGGTACCCAGCTTCTCGATAAATCTACCATCACGTGGCGCCCTGCTATCTGCGGCAACGATGTGATAGAAGGCGTAACCCTTCTTACCATGACGTGCCAGACGAATTTTAACAGCCATTTTGCTATAAAATTTTGTTGTAATTAATAAAAAAACGCTCACCCACTTTGGGCTTTTAAGCCTGCAAATGTAGACAAAATATTCCGCCCGGCAAAATAGGCCGCGGCGGGAACTGCCGGAAAAAGGGCGGGCTTGTGGCGGGGCAGGGTCGTGCCCCTAATCGGGTTCCCGCGGGGTTGCAGGCCGTTGCATCCCTGCGGGAAGTGATATTTTTCGTTCAGCCGGGGGCTGTTGTGAAAAAAATTCCTATCTTTGCGGCGCAAATCGTCACCGCAGGGTGCGGTTTTGCCGATGGTTCCGTAGCTCAGTTGGATAGAGCAGCAGCCTTCTAAGCTGCGGGTCGCGCGTTCGAACCGCGCCGGAATCACCCGGAAAAGGGAGCGCTGGAATCGAATCCGGGCTCCCTTTTCGTTTTCCCGCCCGCATCTTCCTTCGCCGGGTTTGGCGTCCTGCGGACTTTTTCGTAAATTTGGGTCGAATCCGATATTTTCAGGCATGGAACCGCTACCGGGCTGCAACATAAAGTATCTCAACATCAGCCGCAACGACGAGGCGTGGGGGCTGGTCGTCACGACGGCCG